>Ga0157363_1004592_pt1 | contig 12751 bp, 1 predicted proteins | sample AttsexASBM1_FD_111477 | JGI IMG/M metagenome (GOLD analysis project Ga0157363, IMG submission 111477) | Fungus gardens microbial communities from leaf cutter ant in Ribeirão Preto, State of São Paulo, Brazil - Atta sexdens ASBM1 | ecosystem: Host-associated > Fungi > Mycelium > Unclassified ...
ACGCACGCACGCACGCACTTATTATTCTTCACTTTGCATAAAAATTGGCGAATTTTTTATTGGAACAATTGTGAGACACTTGTTCCGACAAATGTTTAATGCAAGCTATTCCGCGTTTAGGATAATTTGACTTCTAATTTATTTAATGAGATTTTGCCAGGTTTTATTCCCAGAGGCGAAATTAGCCAGCAGCCTTATAAAATTAAACATTCTAATGCATGTAGATGCAATTGCGGTCGTTTCCCTGGAGAAGTTTTAAATGTGAGCAAGCTTTTTAGCTTCCTCGTGCGATAATCGTCAAAAATTTCTAGTACAATGCCCTTTCCATTTCTATTCTCGCACACTACGTAGCATAACACGCGGTTTAATTTCTAACGATAAATTTAAGCCATATGTTTATTTAATTGCTCCTGGCGGTTTAATTAAATTTCAACGCTCAATAAAAAGTCTCAGATAATCCTTGCACAAAAGAGGTGGACTTCCATTCATATCTTCCAGCTATTCTTATCTTTATTCATGAAAAAGAAAATAATAGCTCGTGTAATCGGAATAATCGGATTTTGTTAAACATTTTAATACTAAATTAATAAATCTTCACATTTTTTAAATTATTCTACTAAATATTAAAAATTAAATAATCCTATTGGTTTTTATAAATTATATAAGTTTAGATATTGCATATATACACATACATACGAGGAGCAGATTTATCAAAATGCGTTTTGTTCAAAATTTATAATTTTCAGAAAACGAGAAAGAAAGCAATTTGCTAATAAGATGCTCAGTAAGATGTAAAATGTTTAATAAAATTGCTAAACAGTTGCTAAGAATGTTAAACAAATATATATTTGATTTGTCTCTAGTTGAAGGACATAATGCACAAATTGGAATGTTAAATTTTTTTTCAAATTGGTAGTGTAGAAATGCTTTCAGAACATTGTAGAGTAGCTTAAAATATGAATCTCTCAACACTGAATATTATGCCATCTTTAATTAAAAAAATTAAATTTTGAACAAAATGCATTTTGGAAGTCTGGTCCTCATATAAATATATATATATATATATATATATATATATATATGCAGTTTATATAATAATCATTAATACAAATCTCATAAATAATCCTTTACGATGTGGACATTTTTACGCAAACATAAAGCTATGTTGTTAATAATTCCGGATACTTTCAACGTATCAAGATCAAAAGTTTCCATTATCGAATTTCACTCTAAATATTCACCCACAAGAAATAAAAATTCTACAAGAAATTTCTACAATATGATTGCTCCTAATAGAGATCAAAGCTTTTGATTGTATAACAACATAAATATATGAATAAACTTCCATTTCTATCTTGAATGATTTCTTTAAATATGATAGAAATATTTTTATAATACTATTATATTATTTTTAGAAATGTTATAATTAATTGTAAATATCTTGCAGTCCTATCCAAATTATTTCGTCGTTGAAAATTTTGATTTATTTTGTTAGTGCATTATTTTTTTATAAAAACAATGAGTTTATTAACGATTACGTCAAAATATTTGTCAAGTGCTTATTTCTCACTGAATGGTATCATCTACAAGCTCGTTCGTACACTTCGTAATAAATTTTAATCTTTTGGTATAAGGTGTCACGTTTTTGAGTCGATAGTATAATCGAGTCGATGCGTTAGTAAACTTCCTCGGCAACTTTTAAGCTTGTTTAAAGCGCCAACTTTTATCGGCCATTACTCATATCGAGAGGGCGGTTTTAACCGATTAGTTTGCTATCGATAGACGATAGATATCCACGGCATAAACGTGTGAAAGGGAAGTATGAGGATTGATTGATAAGTATAAGATCTTCTACAATGCTGTAGCACGAGTAGTACACACGATTTGAGATATTCAGCTTTGAATCGTGTGCAACGTTTCAATTACTTGTGTTGCATCATTGTACAATAATATCATTTGTCATTTTTTTTCTTTATTCCGTACTAAGCATCAGTAATAGAATTTTTAATGCTGAAAAACTGCACGCTACTTCAAAATTTATGAACGTTTGAAATTCCGTGTACATATGTAAGTGCATTTCATTATTCACTGCGAGTATCAAAAATCTAGTTTACGTATTATACGTATATTATATTATAGATTTTCAGTACTTGAAGTGAATATAACGGGCCGCAGCTATAGGTCAGAAAGGTCAGAAAGTATACTTTTTTTTCTATTACGATAATATTACGGAATATTGTTTTGCAATTGAAAAATAAAAAGATCAACTTGAAATTCATGGTTACGTTTATCCTCCGTATCCCAAATTTGGATCATTAAACTTCTGATTGTTCTCAAAATTGAAAGACTAATATTTTTTTTCTTTGGATATACCTACAAATTTAAGCTGCTGCTTGTGTCAAGAAAATATTAGATAGATTTTTTTATAAAACTGAATGAAGAAAATGAATAGAGCGTTGAAAAAATGATTAGATTATACAGTTCCTTTATATAATTTCCTTCAAAAGTAATATAATTTGAAAAAAATATGATCTTCGAGTTATTATCATAAATGAATTAAATAAAGATTATTCTATTATAGACATCAAAAGTAAAGTAATTAAACTACTCTACAGTCTATCCCTCCAATAGCATTCGTGTTGTTTTTCAAAGAGATCATAATATCTTTTACAAAAATGACATTTTGAGTTGTGTTTTTATAAAAATAATTTTTTTACAGAGAATTAAAAGTTTTGCTGATTAAAATTTGAGGAAGAAACTGTTTCATTTTCAATTTTAATGATCAGATAAGTATAGACTGTTGATGATATTTTCTATTTCAATGAATAATTCTGGACTTGGATTATAATTTTGTAGAATAATCGTCACAATTCAAAAGAATATTTTTTAAAAAAATAAGAATTTTAGGTAAACCTTTACATTAGGGCCACCTCTTCGATGACATAATGTTAGAAGTGAAGATACACTGATCAACTATTTCTTACAAATTAATTGTACGGTCTCATATAGTTTTAGAGCTATATTTACATAAAACTTATTTTCAAAATTTCATTATTTTCTGTATATGACACTTCGTGTCATATAATGGATAGATCCATTCCATCTCTCTCCCTGTTTAGAGGCGTTCGACTTTCTACGCAAAAGGAGATGTACCCCACTTCCTCCCCAGCCAAATGGCAACCAACTTTCTCCTAAACGGAGGAGGGGGAAGTGGAATGAATCTCACTTCGCGTGGAAAGTCGTATGCCCGTCAGTATATAGCAGAAACAAGACATTATTTTTTAAACTTTATTTGTTAATAATTTTTGAACAACGACTGCCACCTAAAATTTTTTGAAGGTCACAGAGTTATGACCTTGATAACATTAGTCGAAGAGATGGCCTCCAATGGAATGGAAAGGTTTATCATGAGGTTTTATATAAATATATTTCGAAAATTATATGAGTCGCTATTTAATTCATAAGGAAAAGTTGATCGGTATCGGTACTCTCATTTCTATAACATGATCTCTATATCAAGATCAATTATATCATTATCGAAAAGGTAATAATGATATAACAATCTCTTAATGTAAAAAGTTTACCGAATCTTATTATGGGTTTTATATATTGTACATGTCAATTTATACATAATAAAATTTATTGTACATAAGTAGGAGCCTGTCTTTATACGGATCTGCAAATTCTGTGCAATTTACTAGAATTTGAGTGTATATACGTACATTTTTCTCCATGCACACATATGAGTATTGATCTATATGATCTCCATTAATTTTTTACTTGCAATCGATATATATCGATGTATATCGATATATATCTGCGCGTTTAAAAATGATGAAGTAGAACAAAATAAATTAAAAGTAGGGAAGCGGAGCAAGAGAAGTCAATATTGTCAACCAGTAACTTGATCAACAACATTTATTTAATATTTACGTTGGTCATTTTTGTTTAGTCAATACAAAAACCATAAAAAGAAAGAGAAAATTGTTTAAATTCTAATTAATTTTAACATCCAGGGGGAGAAGATGAGGAATACAGGAGGAGAGGGAGGGAAGAAGGGTGGAGGGAGAGAGAGTCAATATTGTCAGCCAGTAACTTGGTGAACATTTGTTTATTGTTTGCATTGGTCATTTTTGTTCGGTCAACACAGAAACCGCAAATGCGGGCTACCAAATGCGGGCGATGTATATAGGTAACTTTGCAAACATTGTCGCAACTTTCATTTTCACATGCAAGAACACATAAAATGCGACAAACAATTTAGGAAAATTTATTAACATTTCGTTAGGATATTCGTTACGATACACAATGAATCGGCAATCTGTTAAATGCAACATGTATATAAATCTAACTATTTGTCTCCATCAATTTTTTAAAAATAATTAGATATCAGAAATCTTAGAGGTATTAAAAAGATTCGCATGTTATTGCCAAATGAACATAAGTATTAGAAATTAAAGAGACCTATAAGAAGAATATAGAATAATTCATATTTAACTTGTACTAAATATTGCAGAGAGAACCTTCTTTCAAAATATAAATTTCTTAGAAAAATAACAACATATATAAGACTAAGAGTTTTGCGTTGAGACATGACTATGATAGTTATTTACAGAGAGATAACCGTCTATCGCAAGATATCTTTCGATTTAAAAATGAAATATATTAATATAGAAGAACGACATCTGTGAAATTGAACACATTTCGCATTTATTTTCATTTTTCTTTCCGGTTATGATGTCTAACAATAAGCTACGTGAATTCGATCGCGCTCGTACGAATCGTTTCATTTCGTTCCGGATGGGAAACGCTTCAGATCGTAGAAAACAGGTATTTCTCATAAAGAAGCAATAAAATCGATATTATACTGTACGAAACAGTGTTCCTTTCGTAAATAATTAATACTGCATCGATTCAAGCAAATCGTCGTATATGGATAGTATGCATGGTGTCGTGTAACACAAATTCACCACCGTTTCGCACCCGCATATCGCCGATGCGGTAAATATTCGTTTTCCCGTCATTTACCCAAAGCTCATTGCGCATGCAAACCGTCCGCGTATAAATTTATACAAAATTATATCTCTCTTTGAACATGTCATTCGGATTTACGTGTGTACGCGTACGCGTATGCGTTTGCATGTTATTCTTTGTTTGCAACGCCAATACTTTTCTCGATGTACATCTGATAAATCCGACATGACATTAATCTGTCGCATGGTACATATGCTGGATGTTAAAATTTTATCGGGCAAGATTTTTCAGATATTTTTATGAATTTCAAATTGACTTTTTTTTTATTAAAAACATCCAAGTGCCAATGTTTTTCATTATTAGTAAACGTCCGGAATGAAATTAAATAAAGTTTTATTAGCCATTCAGATTCCAGTGAATATTGAAAGTTTATATATCGTTGCACACATTGGTAAAAGTAAACATAAGTAAAAATTTAATATTGTTTTGAGGTAATGAAAGAAAATCGACCCTAAAGACTACATTTTTATTGACACATTTTTTTGTAGCTCTCTCTGAATTTACCATCAGAAAACAGATATATTGCTTGTTCTTTGATCGCAATAATTGTTTAGAATAAAGAATCATTGTTGCATTAGATATACAGTGAAGGAATATTATTGATGCTGGAATAGTTATAAAAGTGTTCTAATGGAGATTATATCATTTTTTGTTAAAAGGTAAGTATTTTCATTTATCTGTAGAAATAGATACATCTTCTTTCACGTTTGTGATATTATTTAGTACATTGATAAAAATGTCTAGTTGGATTAATTGGAATTCTGGTTAAAAATAAACGAATCAGAACTTTTCGATTAAATCTATTAGATTTCTAGTTGAAATAAAGAAATTCTAATCGATATACTTGATCAGAATCTTCTGATTTGTTCTTTTTCAATTAGACATTTTTCTCAGTGACAGTTAAAAAATGAAAATGTTTGAATAACTGTCTTTTTTAAACTGTCTTCAAATTTCAAATTTAGAAATGTGACACTTTTCTTCAAATAAATTGGGATGTAATATATTTAAAATGTAATAACTTTGGTAAGGAATGAAATTTATACTATATTAGGATTGCAAATTTCGAACATTTGACACAGTTTTAAAGAATACATTATAATAACAAATATAACGTGAAAAAATTGAAATTATGCACGTTCATTATCCCAATGAAATCAATGTATTGACGAATTGTTTCAATTTAGAATTTTAAAAATGTTCCACTAAATGTTGCTGATTTTAAGATATACACTTTTCTATCAATATGATGGTACTTTATTAACTATAAAAACATATAGTGCGTTAAATTCTAACACGTTGAATACAACATTTTCCTTACAAGAAGATATCTATACTACAAATGCGCTCAAGATTCTGCCATTAAAATTAATGTTTACGAGGCACCTCGTGCACGCAAAGCGTCGAAATCTAATCTGCATTCTGTGTTCCGTTTCACGCTGCAGATGTGCCCATAGTACCAATTGCGCTTTTGGGTTAGTACCGATATCGCCCTTTACGGACGAAAAACATCTGGGGACTGGAAACCTCGGAATGGTACGTGAAGGAGCCATAAAATCGATATTGTAACAGGACAAACTATTTCGTGCGGTAACAAACCGCTCCCACGTCGGCCAAAGTAAATCGCAGATCGTCCATACTGTATCGATATACGTGTAACAAACGAGCCGCTCATCTTTCTCTCTCCTTGCTTTTTTCTTTTTGCCTCCTGTGAATCCTTTTCGATGTACACCTTCAAGTCTAAGGCTATAAAGACTGAGTCTCCCGGGTAAAAAGCGGCTTGTTAAGGACGCGAGCCGATCTTTCAGTTTCTAACGGTAAGCACGGCTATATATGTGGACCCAAGGGAGCTTACTACACAAGAAGTAAAGCAAGCCGAAAAAATAGTGTTGAGATAATACTATAAAATGAGATAATTTTGGCCCAAATTTTAGAAAAATGCCTACATGTCCAAAATTAGGACATAAAATTATCTTAAAAACGACTCAAAGTGTCTTTAAGACAGTCCTAATTTTTAAAATGTCTTATATTCAAATTTTTATATTTGCATACTGTCTGGACTTTATCGAAATTTGAACCAACTTAACTCGATTTTTAACTACAGTTGTTCCACTTTACGATATGTATCTCTATGGTATATAATTATAATTATATAGGTAAAAAATTGATTCAATACGATGATAACTTACTCGATAAATTACGGTAAATTACTTGATAATTTTGGAAAAACAATAATTTAAAAGAAAATTGCAGAAATAAAAAAATTTTGATATAAGATTCAAAAGGAGCATTTATCCTTAAAATAAGTAAAATTGCTTATTTAACTTATTCTCTATAAATATTTTAATACTGTGTAGAATAGAATCAAGTATTGATATTAGTAGTGTCATTTGCTATGAAAAGATGCATCTATCTTCATAATATTTCAGTATGCTGCGGGATTTAAATTAAATTTATTTATTTCGGAAATTTCTTAAATTAAATAAGCAGGTAAGGGAGATCAGAGTTAGTAGATTATAGGGGGTAGCTAGACTAATCGAGGCAACGTTAAAAACAAAATATGCGAAATACGCGTAAATAAATGTTGGAGCATACAGCAACAAGTGCGCATGCGTATAGGAGAATAATGTTGTTTTATTTTATGCGTTAGTGCAGAAAAGAGAATACATCTGTACATATAAAACTATCAAAATAATAAATTTTACTAAAGTTATCGAGTTACTAAATTATCTTTTATCATAATTAATTGTCACACGGTAATTTTACATTTCTAATTATCATATTGATTAAAAATGATGGCCGAAACACGTGATAGTGTGGAGTAAGAAAGGTTCGAAGATATAAGCGTATTATTAAAGAATAGAACATTGAGAGAATTAATAAATATATCGGATAAAAAAATATAACAATAAGAATAGAAAAAATATATAACCAAAGGGCTCTAAATCGTAAAAATTACGATAAATAAAGATAATACAGGATATATACAAGAGCCAACCGTAGATCTTGATGCGTAAAGTATATTATATTTCAATCGTTGATCATATAAGAATTAATGATATCCTATATTTTGCCTACATATTTTGGCTACGTCTCTTTCTCTCTCTCATTGAGAATCCTCTTCAGAAACAAAAAATTTTTACAAAAAAAACACTGCTCACGAAGCAATTGGAAGACTGTCTGAAAAAATCTGGGTATGCGCTCGTGAACGTAATATATTCACATAAACAAAAATATAAATTTTGTAGAGAATGTGTAAATGTAGTACTTCAGTGTATAATGTAAAAAAAATGTAAAAAAATAAATAGCGATAAAGTCTATATAAAAATGATTGCGTCACAAATAAAAATCACAGATGATATAAAAAGAAGTGCATACAAATTAAATATAAGTGTCAACAATAACGGATTAACACTGTTTGAGTAATATAAAACATTTGTGACAGTCTTCATTTCGCGTAAAGATGTTAGTACTGATGCGTATAAACGGATAGTATATATTTTCGTGACGTTAAGGATTATTCGACGATCGATCAGCGGCAACGACGCGAATCCATCAAATAAGCGTTAATAACGTTCAAATATTAAGTTATACGAATGACCGTAGACTCAAGAACCTGGCTAATGAAGCCAACGACGTTGGTCTCTAAAGTCGGAAAAGGAGATGTAATTAAAGAACTTACGAGCTAACGAAGGTCGGAAATGAATGGCTCGTTGATAACTCAAAATCGCCTCGTCGTAATTCTTTCTGCCTTGTTGTAAGATGCCCCTGTAACAGAGAAACAAAGTTCCTTTGTTAATACACATTCTACCATTTTAATATAAACCATAACATTTTATATATATCATTATAATTGTTATTTCTACAAAGAGAAAAGATTAGTCAAAGGATTGGTAAATATATCAAATTAAATAATATTATTCTCCACTATTAAGAAAATCGACTATATTTAACAAAGTAAATTAATTAATAATATACCTAATATTTTTTTACTATTATGTATAGTATATTTCAAGTTTAAAAAAAGAAAAGGAGAAGAGTACATCTCAGCAATATAATATCAAAATGTCAAACATCCAAAGTTTTCCATCTCTTAGACAGTGAGCGATTAATCTTCTCTCGAAGGACGTCACTTTCAGAAGCGATATAAAAATATTACTTGTCGAGAGGGAGAGAGAGAGAGAGAGAGAGAGAGAGAGAGAGGGGGGGGCAATGACTTATCGCACGTGTGGTCGCTTCGTTCTACGCGGTCGGATTAAATTGCGAGCGCAATAAGGCTATTCGTAGTACTCAATATATAAACAGGGATAGGGAAACTTTTTCGCGAAGCTACATATTTTAAAAAGAACTCACCTCTTCGGCATTGAGGTGATTAATCTTCCGGGATAAGTTGTCATTCGAAAAACGATGAAAATATCACTTGTCGACAAGTGAAGTATAGTCGACCGGCCGGTGGGTGGACGACTTGCGCAAGCACTGTCGCTGATATATATTTTTCTCGTCGCGCGTTATCGAAATCGAACTGGACGATATGGCGCACAGTTATTTTTCTTACCTCGCGTGTTGCGTTATTTTTCTTACTTCCCGACTGGAGATCAGAGTCAAGCGGAATTTTACACGAGAGTCCATATCGGGGCTCGGAAAATATTTGCGCTTCGCATATCGTATCTTCTCATATTTTTCAAATTACTACAACAAAATAGGATTATACTCTACATGTTATTTAGGCAGTATTTATTTTCGCAAATAAAGAAAAAGAGAAAAATATAGATGTTAGTCCGTGTACGTGTCTATGATGATTTATTATGGAGATTGTTTATAAAGATTCGCGCTGGTTCGCGCTTCAAAATCTCGACCGCGCGAACTTTTCTAACGAAGCGCGTTGCGTTTACAATTTGAATTGGCTCGTAAATTACTGAGTGAACAAAGTTTGCTGTGCATTCCACTACGGTGCATTTCTGCACCTCACGCGAGAGACTATATTGCCTTTTTCACCAGGCTCGTTAATGTCGAGATATAAATTAACGTCAGCAAAATTCTCCGACAGTCGCTGAATCTTCACGGGTTAATAATTACTAGAAATCTCTTCGCTTATTTCGAGGCATTTGTAAAATGTCTCCCTCGTTTCTCAGAAACAATTTGTTGTCAAAATTACGGATACATTTAGCGCAAACCAAACCTTCGCGTCGACGCGACGCGACGTGGCATCGAAAAAAATTATACTAATGAGGCGCTTTGTGAGCCTGCGACGAGAGACAAGTTAAAAAAAAGTGAAAATGGAGGAAGAGGAACCGAGGATGGAATATTTTCTTTTCTGGCGCACGATCCGGTAGGATGAAGAGAATCCCTGTTCGTTAACGAGCCGCTACTCTGCGTTCGTTAACTTTCAACAAGACGAAGATACTTGCGTGTACATATACATCCGCCAACTCCTTCTCTTGTAACAATCTCCAATTTGCGCTAATTTGCAATTATACTAGTATTTTGCTTAATTTGTCATTCAATTCTCCAACTATTTACAGACCATGTATTGCGGCGATTTAAACTTTTCTCTCATAAGTATGTAAATCATATTTCAAACATATAACAGAGGAGATCATGAATAAAAATAACGCTTTACTACAATATAATAAAGTTTCTTTTTATAATAGATTAAAAATTAATTCGTAGAAAATGTTAATCACCAACATTTTGATTGAAAGCACAGTCAATAGTGATTGTGAATTTCGGCAGAAAATTTAAATTTAAATTTGTAAAAAATAAATAAAATACAATAAATCCGATTTTTATGATAGTAATAAAAGCTAATTGTTAAAGCTTTTACAAAATTCTTTTTAGATTTTTATACAGTCGGGACCAAATATAAAATTTGCACTGAAGCTCGAAGACCTTAATAGAGAAGCAAAATTCCATGTAGCCAACTTTCGTCTGTTTTACTGATTAAACAATAATAATTTTCGTAGAATGATATCGATATTATTTTTAGAGATTTGAAAATCATTTTCCAGAATTAAAGTATAGGCGTTAATACTAGCAAGAAATGCCAAGAATGACAACAATTTTTTAAATTGAGATCTTTACTATTTCTTAATCCAATATGACGTCTACAATTGTCAAGTCGCAACATTTGCTTAATAATAAAAACAATTTGGATAAAATTATAGTTTACAGATTGGTAGTTTACATTTTACTCGAACAAAACAATGTTGAATTCTTAAAATTAGACTAAAATTCAATACGAAAATGTATTACAAAAATTTATGCAAATTTGTGCGTGCAATATAAATATAATATACAAGAATGTGTATTTATCGATATTTGTAAATCGTACGGAAGTAACATTTCGCATTGATAAAATAGCGATGCTATTAGAATTCGGTTTGAGATCCTTTTAAGGAGATCCTCTTGTTGCAATGTCGAGATAATCGAAAACAATAATGTCACGATTAATGTACTTGAAAAAAACTTAACTCTATTTAATATAGTCGGATCGTTATAAAACACAAAAAAAGTCTTTACAAGTTCTCAAAAAGAAGCGTAAGACGCGCCCGTATGATAAATCATTATCGACGTTAGATATCGATTTGTAACAGAGATAATTAATTTTTGAGAGAAAAAACATTTTTTAATTATCTATTAAATATCATTAGCAAATCGCGTCACGTGTGGCCAAACCGTGACATGCTTGTTATTAGTGACACACAAAGACATTCTCAGTCAATGACCTGCTTAAACAAGCATAAGCTGTCAAAAATTAAAAATTAATAAAATAAAAAAATGACACGATAAAATGGCAATTGTACTTCACTAAAAATCTAGTTTTTATACTTACGCTCTTTAATTACATTTATTCTGTTCATGTTTATGCTAAACTATTTTTAAAATGATTAATATAAAGCAAAACTCAGTAAAATAAACTTATTAAACAAATGAAATTTTTTTACTTTCAATGCAAGAGAAGAAAGTATGATTAAGAGTACGATATTTATTGTTTAAAAGATTCTATAAAAGTAAAATACTCTATAAAAGAGTACTAAAGATTTCACGAACCTCCATGCTAGACAAAAGGATTGGCTACCCCTAATTTATTATATAGTCGTAAGTATGTAAAAAATTTCTCGTCACAAAATTGATAAAGTTACGGATAATGTAAACATGTATACGATAAACAAATACATGCAAGTCAAGTGCGTTTGCACGTTTTTCTTAATATATGTATCTATACTATTTTGTCAAGGTTTGCACGATAATTCGGCTACATTCTTTTACAATATTTTTAAATATGAACATTCTTAATATCATTTCTTATATTTTCTCAAGACGTTTTTTAAATCTTTGTTTTAAATTAATTTTTATTTTAAAATAAAAAACGGACTTTAATGAAAAACATCAATTTCTATCTTAAAATAAAATTCAAAAAAAGTTTTCTTATTTAAAAATAAGAAAAAGTTATTTAAAGATAAGAAATCTAGTTCGAGAGAATTATAACTACAGCGCTATCTTATAAGAAATTTTTTTTCGTTATAGGAATTTTTTTGATTCTTCATATCAGACTATTGTACAAATTATGCATGCAAACTATGGAAATGTGCATTAATTATAAGTAAAGCAGCAATGCTATGTTAGTTTCGTATGAAAAATAAAAAATAAATTTTTTTTGTTAAACATTATTATTATACAATTATCGACATGGAATAAAACGGGATAATGTGCTTCCTGA
>Ga0157363_1004593_pt1 | contig 12751 bp, 9 predicted proteins | sample AttsexASBM1_FD_111477 | JGI IMG/M metagenome (GOLD analysis project Ga0157363, IMG submission 111477) | Fungus gardens microbial communities from leaf cutter ant in Ribeirão Preto, State of São Paulo, Brazil - Atta sexdens ASBM1 | ecosystem: Host-associated > Fungi > Mycelium > Unclassified ...
ATATAATCTTTATGTTAAACTTTCGATTAATGGTTCTATAATATTCCATTTAGCTGACTCCAATAGAACGATATGCGATGAAGTTCGTCGAGGAATCCGAAGGTGCGTTCTCCGCGGCGCAACTGGCCGCAGCCGAACGGGAACTCGAGGAGCAGAAGAAGGAGTGGGAGTTAGACCGGTTGCGGGCATTGCGCGAGGAGGAGGAACGCCGTATGCGGCTCGCCGACGACGATGAGAAGCCACTGACATTTGGCCGCGAGGATGCGCAGAATCAGGTTAATAGTACTGCCGCCAAGAGCGGTTCCAGGCGATTAGTTAATAAGAGGTTAATAGTACCAAGTAGAAGAAGTTTGCGTAGACGTGGCGGTAATAGGAGACGTGCGCGCGATTTGTCGTCGGAAAGCGAAAATGAAACTACTAGCACCGAATCGGATTCGGATTCGGAATCACAAGAGGAGGACGTGGTTGAGGATAGTCTTGACGAGGAATCGAGTCATACAGAGAGTCAAAGTCAAGGGGATGAGGGTGAAGAGGAGGAAGGAGAGGAAGGCGAAGAGAAAGACGAGAGCGATGAGGAGGAGGAGGAAGAACAGGAGACCGGTGAAGGGAACGAAGATGGAAGGGCGAATAATCGCGATGATTCCGAACGTCGAGGAGGTTTCTCGAGACGGAAGGGTCGTCTGGCAGGCTCAGGTTCCCGTAGTCGAAATCATTTTGATCTAAATAGTCCACGTACTAGATCGCGTGGGAATGTTAAGATCAATCTCTGGACTTTGGACGTGAGTCCTATCCTGCCCGGTATAAAGCCAAACTTTCGCCGGAAACGCAAAAAATTTCATCGCGCGAAGTCGGAGGAAAATCGTCTCGAAACCTTCTCATCAGTTGATGTATGTCGTAAAAGAAGCATTCGGATTAACACAAGCGCCAAAATATCTGTCAATTCCAATCAGAATACAAAACTCGAAATCATCGAGATAAAGGAAACTGATCGAAATTTATCAAAGGACAAGCGAGATTTGAAGGATGGTTGCGATCTCGCGTCATCCTCGATCGATTCGAACAGTGTGAACCGATGTGTTACTGATTTTATTACGGAGCAATCTATTGGTGATCACGTGGATTCGACATTAGTCATTAAAACACAATCAAACAGAAAGTTGGAATTGGCTTCTGATATAGTGGACAATCAAAATGTAAAAAAAGAAAAAGAAAGAAGTGACGATAAAAATACGAATGGGACTAATTTAATTGCGGTCTGCTCCGTTCAGGTGACGCGGTGCTCACATAAAGTTATGTCCACGACCTATAAAAAGCTTGAGCCCGAAGTAAATCGCAATGAGGATGCGGAGAATCTCGATGTGAATGTCAGCGTGAGGGATTCTCGGTCTCCTTCGAGTACGATGCAACCGGATGCGTCTTTGAAACGCTCGAAGGAGACAGTGGCCAAATCCAAGTTAGAATTCGCGTCAGCCAATTCTTTGTGCAACAATGTGCGAGGGAAATTGACCGCTGCCGCGCCGAGAGAATCGGACAGAAGTGTCGAGTCATCCTCTAATCGTTCGACTCCTCTTTTACGATCGAAAACGTTGCGAAATGAAAGTCCTGACACGACCGACACTGTCTCTAAACCTGTTGCGATATCCCGCGTTTCTACCGTGCAGAGAAATTCCAAGATTAATGTAAATACTGATGAGGTAGCTCGTAGTAATGCGGTTGATGATAAAGACAAGGACAATAGCAGTGAAGTTAATGATGATGCTGAGTCAGCGATATCCCTGGTGATGCAAAAATCGGATCAAAAATTCAATTTGAAAAGCGAAAATTCAGACGCTTTATCGCAAGTATCGGAAAAAGGAATAAGTGACGTGGCATCGAATGTGCCCAATTCTTTAGTACCCTTAGTAAAAAGCCAATTTAATTCAAGTGAACCTAAATGCAAAATACGAAAAGTAGAAAACATAGTTCAGCGAAGCGTAATAACTCGTAGCTCAAAAATTTCCTCAACTATCAATCATTTAGAAGAAAATAAGACACAATTGATGAATGATAAGATTGATTCGAAAGTATCGGAGCATTCGCAAATGAAAACGGGAATTCGAAGAGCCGACAATTTAATTGCGGAACAAAGCAGGATTACGCGATCAGCAAGTCACTCAAGGACACCTCCACCTAGCAATGACGAGACGATGACACAACTTTCATCAAAGTTGAAGCGACGCTCGGATACTCCTCTTCCGCGACCTATCACAAGATCCACCGTGAACTTTCCTGCGAGACTCGATACGGTATTGCCCAGTCGAGTTGAAAAATATACGACACGGAACTCGAAACAGTATCAAGATAATGGCCTACCGAATTCTCCAATGCCATTCAGACGTAGTAGATCGATACCGCCAATGAAACCGCGGGACTCGAAGGAAGGTTCGATGACAGTCGTCTCGACAAAACGTCCAGACACGCCTCGACCTAACATACCACCCGGTCACAACAATGATCAGGTACATAGGGTGACACGCTCGGGATTGCTCTTGAATTCCACCCTGTCGATGAAGTCAACATCATCACCGTTATCTTCTCTCGCTTCAGCATTTAAAACAAATGTCAAGCGGATACGAAATCCATCAATCAGCAGCGAGAATGAAAACACTGCAAGTGAGAATAGTGGAAGCTTGACGTCGCAGCCCTACGAGAAGCCTCAAAGAACGGCCAAGGTTGTAGCCATTCTCACTTTGGACACAAGGAATACCAGTAGCAAGATCTCGTCAAGTCAGTCCAAATCCAATGTTAATTGCGAGACGAAAATTCAGGATAAGGAATTATCCGTGTCAGACACACTGAGAGAACAAGAGGCCAATCACGAGGACTGCAACTCGTCTGACATAAAGTCCAGAAGGTTGCGTAAAGAAACGAAGCGCGCCAAAACTATATCAAATTCGTTGGAAGACGAGGACGGTTCTAATGATGTTAGCGATGAAGATCCGCAGAAGAGATTTCGTTCCTCGCAGATTTCCCCCTCGCCCTCCTCTTCCGTCACAACGACGCGATCTGAAAAACTGAAGAACACCACAATATCTTGAGCCACGCTGAAGCATCATTGCGGTAATCATCAACGACACAAGCTATTCCGTTGGGAATATAATTGTTATTCGATCAAGCAGTCAAATATATCTACTATTGTGTCTGCTACTCAATCCGCCTATTATGTGCGTGATACCCGGGTTTATGCTTAGCATTTGTCGCATGATAATTCTTGATGCTTTTTTTCATTAATATTCTTTCAATATAAAACATAAGATGAAAGTCTTCAGTATTTATGCATTAATTCTATAATAACATCGAAAATAGGAAATATAAATCTTATTCTCTTAAGAACTAAAGTAAAAGCTTAAATATTTATTTCGTGCACATAGATCTGAAGATGGATCTTTCCATAAATAAAGACAAAAGATCTCTGATTGATATATTATAGAAAATATATGTAAAAGAATTTTTTTATATAAATAATTAAGAATAAAAAATTTAAAAATTAATTTAAAGAGAAAGACAAAATTATTATGTAATCAATGAATAGTGTAAAAAATATGTCTTTTTTTTCTTTGCTTAAAAATTTATGGACTTACAGAAGCACACATATTTTAATTTAGATGAGTTTACTGAATTTTTGTTATTTGTTATAGATTTTTATTTAATTATATATTAAAGCTGATTTTTTATAGAGAAACAAAACATAATTAAGTAAGAAATTGTTATTTAATAGTCGATTTAATGATAAACGTTGAGAGAATTCTAATAAGGGAATAACATAAGTAAGAAATTTCATGGGATAAAGTCTAATCTAAACCTGGTTTGTAGAAACGCCTGTAATTAATTGCGCGTTGATGACGCGTCTTTTGCCCGTACTTATCCTATATTTATCGCTCAGTGACTGTTTGATTCTCCCTTCAGAATAATTATGTGCGGTTATTATAGAAAATAGGAAGAAAAAGAGAGAGAATTTTATAAGGAACAGATATAGGAGGAAAACTTTAGGAAAACTTCTAATATTACATATGAGAAAAATTACATTAGAGATTTTAAATGTGAAAGAAAAAGAAAATTTAGGAAGAAAAAGTTTATGTAAGAGCGACGAAAAGAAGAAATTTTATTGGAAAAAATTATCGATATTCCACAAAAAAGAAATGAAACGGAATCAAATAGACATGTTTAGCGTTAATGTGGGGCACGAGTACGCATCCTCTTGTACATAATCACAGTATAATTATAATAAATAATGTATTTCCTCCGGGTTGTACCGGATAGTACACGTGTAATATTTGTAGCGTTGTAAATTGTACTCCGACTCGCCGCCCCCTCTTCATCACATTTTACTTTATTCGTTGTAAAGATATCATGAATCCGTTTCTCCTGGCTGCACTTTCCGCGATCTATTTTGATCTCTTATTTTTCTGCAAATATGTTTTATTAAATTTAGAATGCAGAATGGGAAAGTGCAGACGATAAGAGGCAGATTTTCAGTCAAGTATGTCTAGCGATTTATATAAACGGCGTGATGAGCGAAATGGACGAGTGTATTATATTAGAAATGAGGATCGAACTCTGATCTCAATCAAGCGGTTCTCTAGTAATGCTAAGCTATTCATACACGTATATTGACAGGCGTCACGAGCAAAAAACGTGATTAAAAAATACAAAGAGTACAGTATATTAAGTACACAATTTGATTCTATTTTCGCTATTTCACGGTAATTTGATTTGAATTTTACTTCTGGAAAAGGTTTATATAATAATAATTTATTTAAAGTAATGAACGATTGGTACTCCCGAAAAGGAAGTATCGAGGCAGCCAAAGTGAGAAAAAGTTTTATTCGTGTCGCCTTGAGCTACGTAATTCACAGGTGGATGACACCTGATTATTATATTATATATACATACTACATGTATATGTAATATATATGTTATATATATTATTGTGTACGGTAAGGATGTCCTTCCTTCGCTCTTTCCACTTGCCTCCTCCAGCCACATACACTCACACACATTCACACAGTAATAATTAAGTTGCGTGCCTGTATTTTGTATGATCGAGCGAGAGTTCGAAGAAGAAAAAAAAAATAAACGAGATATTCCTTACTATATCGAAATGTGTACCCTTATTTCTTGATGCGTTTCCAAGTCTGTGTCGATCAAAGGTTCAGTTCCGTTTTGGTGTCAAATCATTCTCAGCTCAATGTGCTTGTTTATATTTAATCGCGATTTAACGCGAAGAACGACTTTTTCCTTTCGATGTCAGTTTGGTGTGGCAAGGCTATCATGACCGCACATTTTTCGAGAAGATATATATGTACCTTAGTAGGCGTAAAAAGAAAAGAGAGAAAAAGAGCTCCAATAAAATTGTTCCATTAAAATGGCACCAAAACACTGCCTTTGCCATTCCAAACTTGGAGTCCGCAGCAAGATATGAGCAGGCACATGAGTGAGATCATCATACTGCATCTATTGTGCATTATATATATGTATCTTTCGATCTATACATAATGTTTGTAAAAAAAATTGTGAATACACGCAGTAATAGATATAAAGGAATATATCGTAAAGAACTCTTTCTCAGGATATTTAGAATGAGAGGAACGAGAACCTTTGAACGTTTACGGATGTCCCAGCCTTAATTTTTGCAATGAATTTTGTTTTGTCCATTTTTTTAAGTCCATATTTTCTTAGGAAAAATTTTAAGGAAATTTATTATTACAACTTTTTAAGATTTGACATCTAATATTTTGGAAATTAAATCTCGAATTAAACTCTCAGAAAGTAAGATGAATCTGAGTAAATATATTTGAATTTATTTTGATACAATTTCTAATTTAAAATTTGTTAATTAAATAACGCGAAAAGTTTTATATCTCGATATTATAATTGAAAGTTTTTTGATTTTGTAATTTTGTAATTATGTATTTTTTGAATCTTTTTAGAACTGGACAAAAATATCGGGAAAAATAGTATCGCTCCTTTCTCTCTTTCTTTATTTTCATTATTTGAGAGTTTATTCGTCGGGTCCGTCTTTCTGTAGTCTCAAAATTATTTATTATATTTTTTGTTATTTGTACGCAGACACATTATCATATTAATTTTAATTTTATTTTGGAAATTTTATCTAGAAATTTTAATTTTATTTATGATTTAAACATGGAATTTTCATGAAAATTTTAGCTTTATTGATAATTGAAAAAATACTCTAAAAATCGTATTAGTAGCACATTGCAAACTTTGGCGAGTACAGAGACGGACTTCATATGAGAGCGAAAATTCTGTCATAAATCGCATATCTCACATATGACTTTAACATCTTGCAGATTTGGTTATCGGAACACACGATGGAGCAAATGCCAGTAAGTGTAAAATATAATATTTTTTTATTCTTTATTGCAAATCTATAAAGAAATTAAGTAAAGGATGCACTTATCCATTTATTCGTCATTCTGTAATTTGCATTATGATAATTGATATATTTTATTAATTATTATTATTTGATTTATTATGCACCATATAAGAAAATGAACAATTTTATAGGACTTTGTGATAAAAATAGAGTAAAAGTTCAATATTCTTAATTGATAATGAAATACAATAGAAGATTGAATTGTCGAACTTGTTCTCTGAAGAATATTATTAATTGAAACATCTTCTTTTAGATGTGGTGTCCGCCAACACCTCCTACAACGGATAACGATGTGTATATCGATTATTCTCTTGGATTTTTATATGAAAATGTCCCCATGACAGAGGCTCAACTGCCGCCAATTTACGTGAAGAAGGATCGGAATAGAAGCAGAATCGATATTGGTATTACTGATGATGGTGAGTCAATTTGTAGATGATAAAAATTCTTTTCTTTAATAAATGAATGGCTAATAAAATTTAAAAAGCCTGAAAGAGTCGGATAGTATCGATTTATTGCAACATTTACTTAAATAACATATATAACAATACTAGAACTTGTAAATTTAATATTATATTCTAATATTGTCATATTGAGTATAAAAACAACATAAAGAGAACCAAAAATGTCGGTCGAAACATTAGCGAGTTATATTTGTTGAGTATACGAATTTCATTGCAATACATTGGCATTGTGTATTAATATTCACGTGGGTTCTTTCTGACTTTTTAAATTGATTTATTAGTTAATTTATTCTCAAGAGCATATATATTGTACAGTACTTTCCATAAATTTGGAAACACATAAAAGTGTGCAGTTTAAGAAAAATACGTAATAAAATCGATATATTTTGATTTGTAAATAATTATTTAATTGAAAAAAAGACGAAATAGAAATACATACATACATACATACGTTATCTATAATAACATGCTATTAAAATATGGAATTTTAATTAAAATTCGATTTATACGAAATCTAATTCTTCGGAGCCATTTTACAATTTTTACGGAATCTGAAATTAACTTGCGATTCAAACAGTTTATCATTTTTATAGAAACCGTTAAACTACAATTAAACGATCTGTGATGTGTATATATAATGCAAGTACGAGATTGCAAAACAAATGATAATATATAAACAATAGATCAAAGCGCGAAATTCAATTTTGAGCTATTAAATGCTTATTTGACATATTTTCGGCATGTACAAACTTAGGTGTTCTAGATAAAAATATTTATATTTATCACTATTTATCACTATTAGACTTCTTATGACGTATTTAAATAAAAAATATATAGATCGCAGTTCCGTAAATTTTTCTGTACAATGTAAGGTGTTTTCACTTATTAGTACTATATATTTTATTTTTAAATAAATTTTTTAATTAATCCGAAGCATCCGATATATATATTTTAAGGATATCTAAGAATCAAAATTTCTATCTTGTAATACAAATAGTGATGATTATAATTGTAATAAATATGAAAAAAATGAAGCAATTCTTGGCAACTAAATTGCTTATATTTTTGAAGCTTTAATTACAGAATATCTATATTAAGCATGCACATATAGACAAAATGTCAATTGTTGTGTTGTTTATGAAAAACAATAAAATTATATCGTATTCGTTTGCACGGCTATCGAACTTTTTATAAATTAAAAAATCGTCCAATATTTCATCTATCTGTGCTCTTGTTTTTTTTTTGGGATTTGTTCTTTGTTTTTGCCCATACAAAAATGTAGAGACAAAGACAGTAAGACGTAAACAGTAAGCGAATCGGCCAATTACAGTAGAGAACATTATTGATTTACGTTTTCTACTGTGAATCGCTTATTACTTATGTCTTATTGCCCTATATTTTTCTATATTTCTGGCTTATGATTTTTCTCTCCATTAATATCTATCTTTATATGTTCTTTCATTCGATCAATTTAATCATTACTTTCTTTATAGGTTGTCGACCGGCGAAAATGATGCGCCATAAGGAGGAGTCCGTGTTAGCGCCAAGGTCGCTCTTTGATCGGCCGTCACCGGCATTGATGAAGATGCGTCGCGACATGAAGCTGTATAAATATCGTGCGATTGTACGTCCCCCTATGCCGGTCTTGAAAACTACATCACATGTGACGAAAACCTCACCGGAGCCGGATCAAGCTATGGATTGGTTGGTCTACGAGGAATGGGGCTTGTTACATTCCATCCAAAACTATCAGAACTTACCATTAAACACGATGATTCTCTCGCCTGGTCATACGCCTAATTGGGATATGGTTGCCGATTCCATTAACAATGGTGCACGTTTATACAGATCACCCAAGCATTGCAGAAACAGATACGAATCTGTGATAATACCCAGGGAGGAGGGTAAATTACTGTACGACACCGCGCCGAAGAAACAGAAAAAGCAGAAGACGAGTGTTTACAAAACGCTGCCAGTCTCCGAGGTATGTAACTGTTATAATATTGATGTATACGATAGCATCAAAGTATTCTATGCATTTCTAATTTCTTACAGATTATTTGTATTAAAATAAAAAAAGTTAATTGAGCTCGTGTAACAAAACAAAGCCAAATTAAAACGAGCAATATAAGATGTCAAAATGTCATGTTTGTTTATAAATATAAAAATTCATATTTAAAATGATTAAACGTTTCGAATGATATGAACATGTAATATTATCTTTATTTTACTATTTTTTCAGCAACAAAGCAAGAGCAACAGAATAATGAGAACATCGCAATTACACAATCAGGACAGAAATGGCTCCTTTACGTCGACAGGCAATCAGAGATATGAAATCATGAAATCCGTTTCTAACAAGCGAACGCCTACCATAAAACCAACATCCATCGTAAATTCAATGATGAGGAATAATCCGAACGTTGATGTCCTGGCTACCGATTACAAAATACTAGTCGATAATCCATCAACACCGATTGAAATTGCTACGCGACGTGCTGATAGGATCAAATTAGAGAAGCTAAATAAAGCAGTTAGTATAAGAAACAATTACTGTTTATTACTTTAATCTGTTTATTACTTAAATCTCAACTAACACAATTTTTGCAGTTTGTCAAATTTTTTAGTAACTATTAGTCAACTTCACAATAATTTTTATTGGAATGCCAAATTTGCGTTATATTTTTTGACCACATTATGCAAGAAACTTTTTCACTGAGAATGACTGGCATTTATACATTGGATTTATCTATCAATTAAATACTATCAAACATCTTGTTTTTTTGGACTTTTGTTGAGAACTTGCACTATTGCTGGTAACAAGATAATATTCTATAAGTTTTTGTGCGTTTTTTTTATCCATCCAGTTTTATACATGTCAATTATGATTCAATAATATTTACACAATCTAATTATGCGTTTTTTTTTATTATAAGTTAGTAAAGTTATTTCTTTTTGTAGTTTAAATTTGCATTGAGAAGGACTGAAAACGTTGATCGAAACGTCTTTCACAATAAATTTGTTTTTTATAATAAATATTATTTACGCACCCCCCCCCCTCCCCCATCAATAATTGCGTGAGCTCTCAATTAACTTTTTATTTCTTATTATTAGATTTATTTTTAAATTTATTTTTAATATATATTTTCTTTAATATTGACAGTTAAACTTAATTTTTGTTTATTAGATCAAAATAAATATTAACTTAACAACACTTAATTTATCTTGAATATATTGACATTTGAATCATAAAATCAATATTAGCCGTTATATTCGCCACACTAATACATTCGAGGGAATATACGCTAATTGAGATTTATAGTCACAGGTTTTAACTCCGGAACAACAACAACAGGTAGCAGCACGACTTCTGCAACATCAGCAGCAACAACAAGCCGCCCAACAGCAACAACAACTGAAGCTACAGCAGCAGCAGACTCAACAACAGGTTGGACAGCAAGCAATCGCAAATTCTGTTACATCTCAAATTCATCAATTGACACAAGCAACGGTACCTAGTACGAAGGTTGCGACTAACGTGAGTTTGAGCAATGTAACAACTACAACGGCAGCAGCCACTACAGTGGTTAAGGCTCGATCGGGAGGAGGACAAATGCAGGACGTGAGAACGACATCGGCAAACGCGAATATTCAGCAAGCAGCTCAACGAACTGCGACGAGTTTAGTGTCTGCTGGTCAAACTTCCGTTGGTGCGGCAAGTGGTCAAAAAGGAGGTCTAGTAGGCGTCACGATGGCCACAGCAGCATCGGGAAATAAAATCCCAACGCCAGCACAGGTGCAATACTACAGGCAACAGCAGCAACAGCAGCAGGTATTATTGCGGCAGCAGCAGCTTAAAGTATTGCAAGCTCAAGCCGCTAGCGGTCAAAAAGTGTCTGTTGCGGTGTCGGCTACGGCGGCAGCGGCGGCAGCGGCACAACGAGCTACCTTGATGAAGCAAGGTATTGGTTCGGTCGGTAGTGCGAGTACCGCAACACCGCAGACCGCTGTAGGCAAACCAACAATGACTAGAACACTGTCCGAAACTGAAATAGCTGCTGCGTTACTGAAGCGGCAGGCATTACAGCAGCAAGCGAAGGCGGCTGCTGCTGCAGCGGCTGCACAAGGGCAGGTAAGTTTTAATAAGGGAGAAAAATTAAAGAAAATATAATTTAAAAAATATAAATGATTAAAATTATTCATAGATATCTGAACTAATCAACTGTACTACGCTCATCCTAAAAAAAGAAAAATGAAATATTGTGGAACGCAATTTTATATTCTTATCTCGTAAAAGTAATCGGTTGCGACTTTGCTGTAGGTACCTACGCCAACGGGACTTACACCGGCACAAATCTTCGCTCAGGCTGGTCTACAAGTGCAACAAGCAGGGACTTCCGCGGGCGGTACTCCGGTAGCGACACTTGTGAAGACGACCAATGTGCCGGGTGTCCGCACCGCGACTCCCCAACAGATCCGACAGCTTGCAATTCACCCGCAGATTATCACGCAGAGAAAATTACCGGCACAGAAAGTCGCGCAGTTAGCTCAAGTTGCAAATAAAGCTGGCGTGCAAACGCAACTGATCGTGCAACCTACTAAATCGCTACCTACAACCATGACGGTACAGCAAATTCATCAAGTGATGAAACATGTGCAGCCCTCGACGATGCAGCAATTTAGTCACGTAAAGAAATAAGATTTCTTTTTAAATTTTGTAAACTTTTAATTATTATATAAAAAAGTTTCTACGTAACTATATTTCTGAATCCTTAGGAATCTCTATCAAATTATTCGTAAACTATAATCGTTAAAATTAAAAAAATGTTGAATATTTTTGGAATTAAATTTATAAGGTAAACGCGAAAGAAAAGCAGAAAGATCACCGAGAAAGATCATCGAAGTTAACAAATGAATGCTCGAAATGAATCGACTTATGAATGGCTACTCTATAATTGTAGGTCTCTACGGGGCAAACGGTGTCTCAAGCTAGTCAAGTTGTATTAGCTAAATCACCGTTGCAAACTCGTGTAATACCAGTTGCACCTGCATCCCTGAAGCAAACTATTCAAGTGGTGACTGCCAGCAATCCTCAGCTACGACAGTCCACGTCTATCCAAGGAAAACCTGTTACTAGTGCAGTAAGACGAAGTCCTGGTCCAGGGTCTAGCCCCAATACAAGCACAAGTCCAGGTGCGGCAACTTCCACAGTTGCTGCGGGTACTAGTCCTGCCGTAGGTGCTACTTCCGTGTCTGCCTCGAATCTAACTTCTCCATCTGTTCTTGGTCAAGTGAGATTACAAACTTTAACACAGCAAGTACAACAACAACAGACACAACAGCAACAGCAAACTCAACAGGATACTCAACCAAAATAGCTTTGTTTTACGATTGTATGGCGATCGTTGAAATTATATTGGGAAATTCAGAAACCAAATTGGTTTCACATGTTAAAAAATAAAAAAATTATTACAATATAAAGGGTTAGTTTAGAATATTTTTCTTTAGAATGTACGTATATAAAAAGAATTAATCAATACAAAATATCAATATCACGATATGTGGTTGTTAATAACAATAAAAATACTGATTTAAGTAAAATATTAGAGTATTTTTGATCGAATGTACCGATTAAAGAAAGGAAATATTTAAATATCTTGGATCAATCATTAATAAAATAAAAAATATCAGTTCATCGAAAATAAAATTCGAATATCTTGAAACTAAATAAATAAAAAGCCATTAATTTACCGACAATAAAATACTCGAGTGTTAATAAGACGATGAAATAAATTTCTATAAATATTTAGATATATCAGTTTCTGATTTTCCCAATTCAACTTCAATTCGA
>Ga0157363_1004595_pt1 | contig 12750 bp, 10 predicted proteins | sample AttsexASBM1_FD_111477 | JGI IMG/M metagenome (GOLD analysis project Ga0157363, IMG submission 111477) | Fungus gardens microbial communities from leaf cutter ant in Ribeirão Preto, State of São Paulo, Brazil - Atta sexdens ASBM1 | ecosystem: Host-associated > Fungi > Mycelium > Unclassified ...
CTTGAAAGGGCAAATAGATAAAGTCGTAATGAACGTTGGCGCACAACGCCAACTTAGGTCTGGCCGTCACTGTCTGTTGCAATAGTTGACAGGAAGTGTGAGAATTTTTTTTCGTTCTACTCTTCCGTGACTTCCATTATCCTTCTGGTCGGTTCTGCGACCGCGAGTTGTAAGAAATTTATCGAGAGCTGCGATGATTACGAGTTTAATTCTTCGTAGAAAGATCGTAAAATACTTTCGGCCTGATAAATAAATTAATATGTAAAATTCGACGAGCGAACATTATTTAACGTATTACAAGCTTGTTTATACCTTTCTCAAGCTAAGGCCGCGTGCTTGCGATCGTTCCAAGAGATACACGCGTGGCTCGCGACCGTACAATTAACGCGCGCAATTAACGTGAGATCAAAGCGTGTCGCTTGCGGCTGAAAAAAGATTGCAGAAGAGTACGCGTCGCAAGCCACTTAATTGAAAGGAAGGATAGAAGGCAGGAAGGAAGGAAGGAAGGAATGAAGGCAAGGGCGAGCAAAAGAAGAATGAGAAGGAGGCGCTCCTCCAGCCACCAACTGCAACCTGTTGAATTCGGAGATACGGAGAGATGGGGAATCACGGGCACCGTCCATTTGGTAACTTCGAATTACTATGAAATTGTTTTACTACTTCACACGCGTCGTCTTTGCACAGTGTTTGTCGCTGGTGGCGTCCGAAATCTAATTATATCACTTGAATCGAGAAACTATCATTAATCATTAGAACCCAAATACAGATTTTTACATAACGTTGCATAACACATAAAGTATAAGAAAATCAATCGATCAGATTCCTTTATATTATCATTGATTTTCTTATACCTTATGCCTTATGTACTATGCAAAAGTCTGTACTGCAGCTTTTAATACTTACACGTAATATATGAGTTATTCGTGTCCTGAGCATTTATTTTCTTTGAAATACTAGAAGCTCCTGGCTAAATAACGATCCGTTTCTTTTTCTTAACCTTTTTTTAAGTTCTTTTTTCTTTAAATAAGTTACTTAAAAATACGCAAATTGGTAAATGAGATATTCAGAGAGAGAATATAAACAAAAATTTAATTTTATAGCTACATTTTTTATTAAGTGTATTATGTTCTAAAGTTAAATTTATTTTTACATTAGTTGTACTCTTATGAGAGCAAAGTAAAAACGAACTTTAAACTTCTGGATATCTGAGCAATTTTATTTCTCAGAACAAGGTTTTAAAGAAAACTATATCTGGATGTGCTATGGCTATCCCATCTACTTACTTAATATACAACTTTATAATACTTTTTAAAGATGTTAAAGTTCTCAAGATCAAGTGATGTGTAAGAATCACTTGATAATTTTTATATTTATAAGATTGAAAATTAACGAATGACCCCTGTATAATAAAAGATCGAAAAATCATGTACATTAAAGATTAATTTTTGTGCAAATTACTATCGTTACGAAATAGTTCATAGAAATCTTTATGAAATTATATTAATAATATAATTCATATCTTTTGTAGAAAAGATAGAAATAAAATAACTGCATGATAATTTTGAAATCAATTGAATTCAATACGTCAATCGTTTCCTGACAGATTCGAAGAGACAAAACTTTTTTGCCAATTTAAACAATTTTTCCGAACGTTTCATAAAAATACGCATGACAGTGCAAGGAGATAACCCAGATTTTTACGTGATGTGAGTTTTTATAATAAACGTACATAAATCGCGATTCATGATTTATCGGAATGTATCGGTTCACTGAAACACCAAAAGTGCTGCTGTAATTTATTTCTGTCGCATAAATCAATCATTTGTATCGATGATTCAAAAACATCGCCATTTTTTTATGGTCTCACGCCTCGTGTATTTTTCGTGTTTCTAAATTGCATGATTTACCTGTAGGGAAAATATACAAATAAATCTATATCAGTCATAGAATCGCTCGCCGGAAGAACGCCTGAAAGCCAAGCGTTATAAAACAAGGTCAGCAAGTTTCTTCTATCAAGTTATTTCGCCATATTTCTTACATTAAAGAAACGAATGGAGGACCAGAAATACTAGTCGAGGACGCACTTTTCTCTTGCTGATAGTAAAAACTATACCTCAATTAAATGCGTTATCAACTATCTCATATCGCCAAGGAAACTTTCCGAGATATTAATTGCCGAGATATTAATTCCATTTTCTGTCTCTTTTCTTATTTATTTTTCTTTTATTTATCTTTCTATTTAGTTTTTATCATTTATATATTTAACTTTTAACTAGTTTATTTCACTTTTAATTTCATTTTACATTAGTTTTTAGATTTAGGTTTAAATTCTTAGACAGCATTATATATACCTACCTATAGATGTACACACACACATATATATATATATATATATATATATATATATATATATATATATATTAGTATTATTAATTGTGCGTATTGTTAAAATAATATTCCGTTTTCATTTTACGATATTTCCTATCTTACTTTTCAGTAAAATCTTTTACTCAAGGAATCACGTCATAAAAAATCCAAATAAACACACTTATCTGTCGAACTAAGATCTCCAAGATTTAGACAATTAATCTAAAAAAGCTTTCCGTCTAAAAACGGAAACGACTGCATCCGTCGATTGAGGAGATAGAGATAGCTCGAATATACACGAAAGGCTTAATGCGACGACGAATGCGATGACAAGGATAAAACGTGTGGATTTCAAAAGAAGGAAAAAGATTGGCTAAAAGACGAAGAAAGTGCAATGACTAAGTGCACGTGGTCGCGCATCGCGTAAGTGCATAAAGTGAGAATGTGCGGCGGGAACAAACCACTCTTTACATGCATTCCACGGCTTCAAGGTCAAGGCACACCTAAGTATCCATCGTCTGAAGTTTTGACTTCTAAGGAGTGCGCGACGGAAGCGTGGAAACTTCTGCGCGAGTCCGCATAATTGTGTTTGCAACGTAATTTTGCTTCGATAAAATTATCGCGAAGAAATTGGAACAAAAATGTAAAACTAATAAGATTTAAATGTAAATCTTATTAGCAATTTCTTATAGAAATTAATGATCGAGCGCGTAGAAACTTATACATAACCACTAAAATGCTTTATTCGTCGCGAATCCGACATTAAACTGTAATTAGGTACTCTGAGGAAGTATGTTTGGAACCACAATTGAACTGATACGGCATATCTGAGCGACAAGATTGACGTAATGTACATTATGCACAATATAGCCCGCATGTCGGTCGACACTCTTGTTTCACCTCAATGTTCGCTTCCGGCTGGATGCGATAGGGATTATTGTACAACTGTTTCATGGTTGTTGACTATGACGCGGTTCTATTTTTTTTACAATAAAAAATGTGTGTATATATGTAGCGGTCGCACGCAAAAATAGAAGAAAGTGAATCGGATGGATCAATGTTTTTCGAGCTGCGTAAAAATTGCACGCTATAACTGTAACTCTGCTAAAACCTGTATACATTGGAGATTAAGGATTGGAAATTAGAATTTAAATAATTAGAACAAAATAAATTTTTTCAGTTATACATTGAAAAAAATATCTAGTTAAAAATAGATGAATCAAAAAGTTGATATCATTATATATCAATGAGAATTCCAGTTATCACTAGAACTCTAGAAGATTTAACAAAAAAAATTCTAATTCTCGTTCAAAAAATTTTGATTTTTAATTAGAATTTTTAATCCAACCAGACATTTTTCTCAGTGTATAAACTGTGCGCCGATTACTAAAACAATCATAAACTGAAGCTGAAATAATATTATAAATAAAATTAATTATACATTTTATAATGATGCTATTATCTAAAAGAAAACAATCTTTTAGAATAAAATAAATTAAAATTAAAACTGATTGACCTAATTCTCTTTTCAATTCACAAATATTAATCTGCAATGCATAGTAGTTTAGATATTAGCTGAAGACTGAATGCAAGATTGCATGGTACAAGATTGCGATAGCACGTGCAATGAATCGATATGCATAGAAATAGATACTACGTCAATTCATGCAAATCCTTGAATATGTATTATCATTTTTTTTAGACATTTCTGAGAAGCATTTTTAAGTATTATTGAAATGGTATGAATAAAATAGGAATGCAATAACAATACTAAATAAGATTATTAAGATATTATGTGATGTATATCACAAGTGTCAATAACATTGATGTCGTACAATTGTGTATGCAATGGAAATTTGTGGGAAAGAAGAGGAAAAAGCTGAATGTGAGAATATATAAAAGTCCAAAAAATACAGAAAAGAGTGGAGTTTATACGAAACGGAAACACTAAGATAAAAACAGCCCAACAAATTTGCATACGCGTAAGCTTTTTACTTCGTCGTCGAGTTGTAGATTTTCCGCGCATAGAAACAATTTTATAGCGTGAGCAGAAAAAGATTCACGAAGACGACTTCTTCTTCCTTTTGGCCGGATTTGAACTGCTTGAATTATTGTCGAAGTAAGATCTCAATAAAAAAATGTGAAAGAGATTTAAAGAAGATATCGGACAATCAATTCTAACTCTGGTTAACAGAAACAGACATGAGAGAGAATAAAAGTTTTGGAGAGAGGAGGATATATGCATTATATGCACATCTATGTATATGAAAACAGGTTTTAAATAAAAAGTTAAGTCTACAAAAATATTTCTCTAAAAAATGCGCAAAAGATTTCTACACGATCAAATCTCTATAAAATCATATTTTTCAGCAAACAAAAAGTTGTTACAAATACAATTTTTAATCACAATATAAATTAATTCTCGTTAAACAAATTTTTTTAATACTAAAATGTATCAATTATTCAACAATCGTTAAAACAAAATATTTTATTATATTGTGAATACATTCTACCTTTTTTAAATCACCATTTTATTCCTAAATATAAATCAAAGAAACTAATAAATCATATTTTATTATGATTATTCTAAAATTCTATAATATATTATCTCATATCAAATTGTATTCTTCTTCACCGATTTTTGAGAATATGAATTTTCGCGATTTGCAAATCCTTAGATTTTAAATTCCTGAAAATTCTTTCGAAATTGATTCAAGAATATTTGCAGGCACCCCTGTATTTTAAAACGTAATATTTTATGTTTCTTATGTTCTAGTTCATCTAAGCTCCTCTTGACATACATTACAAAGCACTTCAGTATTTCAGAAATATAGTAGAAAGTTACAGCGGAAGTCCGTAGGAAGATAAAAAAGTATATGAGCGGCAATGTGAAGAGAAATAATTCTAAATCAAAGAGAGCAAGAGTTATTCGTGTCAAAGTAGTAATCTGATCTCTTACACCTTTTATATATAATACATCTCTTTTAGTGTTTTGGAATTGCGACTCTCAGACGTTCTTGCTGAAAGTGCACTCCGAGCTAAGGATAGCATAAGTAATCTTTTTCTGATTTTCCGAGAAAACGACGCGACAGTCGGTTGTGCAGATCGAAAGCGGTGGCATGAAGGAAATTCTCCTTGACTCGCACGATATATGCCATAAAAGACTTATGGCTCTTATGCTCCGAATTTTACTTTCAAAGCGAGTCTCTATAAACTGCAGTCGAAATATGGTTTGCGCAAAGTATCATTACAAGCGAAAGGAAGACGATAATAATAATTTTTCACATCAAAGGGATTCAAAAAGTATGATGAAAAAATAATTGCTAAATTTTACGTTTATAATTCAGGACGTTTACCAAAATCTTCTAAAAGTTTTCCTGAAAATTCTCGAATTTATTCCAAATATTTTTGTACAAAATTCCAAATAAAATTAGAGAATTTTTTAATGCAATTTTGTAATAAATTGAAATGCAAGCAAAGTAAACAAACTATATATTGAAAATTAGCAGACAGGGTTTATGAAATGATATATATATATATATATATATATATATAGAGAGAGAGAGAGAGGAAAGGATATCATTACAAAATAGTATCTTTATTCTGATTGTAAGTATATTTTACTATCATCTTGATTTTTTTTAAAGAAAAACTCGCAAAATATATACACATGAAAATATACGAATTTATAATATGTATATCGAACTTATTGCTAATTAATTGCCAACATTTTGCATTATCAACAAAAAATGATTAAAAAAAGAACAATGATTTCAGGAAGAGATAGAATTAAAATTTAAAAATAAAATTCCAAAACTTTCCTGAGATCCAATAAAATTTTATAAAAAAATTCCTAAATTTCAAAAGTAAAAGGAGAAATCCCTTAAAAATTCCAGGTTTTCCAGGTTTCTCCAAGTTTTTTCTAGGTAGTAAACACTCTATCAATCAATTGGTAAATAGCAAAAGAACACGCTTTAAAATACGTATACACTCACTAAGAAATAAAAAAATTGTTCAGATACAGAAAAAAGAAAGTAGCTATCATAACTAAAAACTGCATGTGGTAACTAAATGGCCAGTGTAAAATATGGACAGCTAAAATATAGGTATCATAGCTAATGTCTTAGCTGTGATATCTATATTGTAGCAGTAATAGCAAACCATTTCGCTATAGTTTATAAATTTATAGTTACGGCAGCAAATATATTATAACAAAGCAAAATTAGCGACGGCAGAAAAAATCTTTTTTTCTGTGTAGAGAAATATAAAACGCTCATCCCTTCGAATGAACTTCTTTAACATCTATTTCTGTTTTGTCGTGTATCTCATTTCATTAATGGATCCGAGATATTTCTGTCCCATAATAACGCAGTTCGCAAAGTGCTTATGAGGAAAAGGATTAAACGGAGCAACGTGTATAATGGCAGCGCCATGTCCTAAACACGGTAACCAATATCCGAACTTCGTAAGCCTATACGAAGGTCAGGATGCGTTATTGCATTATTGCATTATACATCGGTATATGCTACCCGGGTGCATGTCCATCGAGCTTTCGAAGCGATACACAATGGCGGCTGACCGCCATGGGGCAACCGAGTCTGTAATCACGACCAAGTATCCTTCCGAACAGTCCTCCACAGAGACGTGAGTATATAGACACGTGAAAGTGTACCTGTCGCTGTCAAAACCACTTTTGACGGTTGGTTTGAAATAATTCATAAGTGTATTTATATGCGCGTCACTCATGGCAGTAATAATAAATAAAGAAAATACAAGTTAATTATAAGTACAATCTTATTTTACGATTAAAATATATACTCGAGTTTATAAAATCGCAAAGAATTTTAAAGAATTCACCATAAATTGTTGCTCTAAGTAAAAATTAATTAAAATTCTTATTAGCATCAAAATTGCTTGTCAATTTAATTTACGATATTATTATTATCTCCGTTTCAGTTCAAGATTGTGTTTTAAACTCAAAAATTAAATCTGCGCATAGTTTACAGAACAGATATATACATAAATTCACACTCTGAAATATTGTTAAACACTAAGATCTATAATAGGTCAGATCACATAAGACATTTTCCTATTTAATTGCGTTATTAGCATATTCTAATATTACTTATTGTTAAATATTATTATTTTAGGTAGATTAACGCTTCCTGCGTCAAAACTAACTTCGCTTCAAAAATATATTGTTCATTAAAGTCCGTTTTTTATGATGTGATATCCGTCATTAGACGTAGCGTATCTTTCGTTCAACGATGATGACGATTGCGAGATAAATGGAGACTTGAACAAGCTGGATGAACAGCTGCCTGAGCAGAGGATGCCCGACATCTGTAGCAACAACGCTTCACGTTTCCGTGGACTATCACGATAATGTGACAGCCGAGAAATACGCGAAAGCCCTTAGTGGCGCCGCGACGCCTTCGTTTTCGCGTCGTCGGCGTCATCCAGCGAGAAAGGTACGACAGTTTGCTTTATTTGGCCGCCCGATTTCATGACGAGTAAAACCTACAGTGGCGAAAGGAGAAAAACTGCAGAAGGAAAGAAAGAGAGAAAGGTAACAAAGAAAACAACCTGGCAGATTCGTGTCTGCGAGATCGAAAGGATTTTTCTCACATTTCCCACGCCTCCTTGGAACTTCGCGGAGAAGAAATAAAGGCATTTTCCAGCACCTCGCCGAGTAACGATCGCGTCTTGGCGGTGCTTGAACCTTAGAAAATAATAAGAGATAAGCTTTTCACGACACGTGTCGTCAGCGTGTCAGAAGATTTATCCGATTGTAAACCGAGGTATAGCAATATTTCCTCCTTTCAATGGAGCTGCAAATTATTTGGCCGAGCGCGATTGTCTAAAATTTCATCGATCGTGTTAGACGTTCTCACACTATACATGCCGAGATACATTTTACTGCATACTTGATATACATCGTAAATATCGAAGAGCTTGATCTGTCATTAATTTCTTTTAAACGTTTTTTAATTTCGTTGTCAAATAGTCAACTTGATAGCGATTTTTTTTTTCAGTATTGCCTCACCTTAGTAACTAATACAAACGAATAAATTATATCATTATTTACATAATACAAATAAATAGAAATTCTATAATTATCACTAATAAATTCCATTTGGAATAACATAATCATATAAGGCGGCATCTACAATGAGATTTTAAGGCGTAAAACTAAATAAGCTTTAAGCCATAAGCCGTAAGAAAATTGATCAATCACAGTGGATTATTATCCTCACATTCAATTATGATTGGGCAATTTCTTATGGCTTAAGATTTAAGCTTAAATTTTACGCCTTAAAATCTCATTGTAGATGCCATTTGAAATACACTTTATATCGTACAACAAAGAAATTAGAAAGTCGCGTATCAAAATCATTGTCTTTAATAAACTAATAAATATCGTTGAATATGAACTTACATTCAGTGAAATATTAAATAGAAAGTTTAATAGACCAAAATATACTCAGTGAATTATTCCAAGAGTGTTTAATACTGAAAATTACAAAATCGCATTTAGTTACATTGCAAATCCAAGTGTGGAACAAGTGACTTCATATATTGTATATATAGGATTTAGTTGTCCCGTGCAAAAATAACACACTATATATTACAAAAATGGATTTACATATTTAAACTTGTAGTACAATATTACTTTTACACAGATAACTAAATCACACACGCACGCACGCACACATGAAGATATTTATCATACACCTGAATTTGGAGAGTAACGATGTGTAAAAAGTAAAATCATTAATAGAAACATATCTATTCCAAAATCAGCAGGAAACTCGCGAGTTGAGATTCAGAAGAGGAAATCCCATATAAACGAGCGCACATTTGTGAATCACATGATGTGCATCGCACAAACATACTTATCCACGAGGCGGATGACGACAATCGGGATAGAAACGGGAATACAACAAGAGCAGCATGAATATCTCAGTCGGCTTATTTACATATTCCTTCTGCAGATATTCACGAATAAGATGACGCGCTTCAGGATCGAAACGGGGCCGCAGCCGAGCGCCATGGAAACCTCATTGCGAGAGGAATCGTGAGGAAGAAAAGGAAAGAAAGAAGCGAGCATTGCAAGGATACTGGACGCTCTACACTGCTCCGTCACCGTGGAGACGCGCGAGATTCGTCGAAGGGAAAATATATCCTCTACCATTGTGAAGAGGAATTTCAGACGACGCGAAAAGTATGTCCTCCTCAGCAAAGCAGTCTCGTGGAAACGATACGTTAACTCTTGAGAGGCAGTCGGATGTATCAGTAACTTTGTCTGAGTGTCCTCGCGAACGGTTCTTTAGAACTCTCCATTGCCATAGTTGTGATGTAATGGAGACAGACAAAAAGAACCGATGATAATGTTAGACGCAAACTTGTTCTAAAAACAGCTAGATACAGTTAAAATAACAATTAATTTCAAAAAAAGGTAATATTGAAAATATTACAAGATATATTGATAGATAAATAAGTTAAAGAATAAGAAATAAGGAATCAACCAATTTGTGAATAATTGAGACAAATAAGCGAAGAAGAGAGCCATATTCGGTCAAAGTGGATCTTGATGTCTATAATAATATTTCTGTATGAATTTTTACTATTTTATTCTAGCTAAGATAATATTTTCTACAATAAATTATTTACAATGTTTTAACTTACTTCTTCCCATCGTCATATTCATAGGACAGCATCTGTTCAATTTTTTTGCTATGGAGAAAAGAATAGACATCTTTTCAACATATACCTATATGTTGAAAAGACATCTTAAAATAAGACAGTGAGAAAAATGGTTGAAATATTGTTGAGCACTAGTATAATTAAATCGACTGCTTGTCGATTTAATTTCTAATGTTATATCCACCAGTTTCAAGTTAGGATTGTGTTTCAAGATCGACAAATAGTCGGCAGTTTGCAAATTGAAAGTTATAAAAATTCATACAAAAATATTATTAGGCACTAAGATCTGCTTTAGACGAAACCAAATATGGTTTCTTCTTTGCTCATGAATAAATTAATTATAATTTCTGAAAATATCCTCCGATACGTGCGGAACTTACGACAACCCATCCCGCGCGATTACTGTAATTATTATTGAAACAGCCTAACCGTGGTACGCAACTTCGGCGCCGACAATAATTTTCACGAACTTTGCCGCGCGCGAAAAACGCTTCGGAAGGTCGTGGGCGTCGAAGCACCGCGGTGCGAAATAATTAAACGATTCCGGCAACTTGAGCATTAAGTAGACTTAGAGGGTCTACTTCGCCGCTCTCGCCTCGCGGCGCCGCAATAATCCTCCCAAGAATCTCCAGAAATAGCTTTCCGCGACACGAGAGAGAGAGAGAGAGAGAGAGAGAGAGAGAGAGGTGGGGGGAAGCTTTTCACCGACGAGAGAAGAGCGCGAACTGTGAAAAGCGAACGAAGGCGTCTAAAGTTTGAGTCTCGAAAAACAGAAGGTGGATGGTTCAGCTCGGCAGATTCGCTTTTTAATCCACGAGAAGTCAATTTCATGAGATGTCCGATCCGCACGATCCGAACAACATGTACGTGAGTCCAATGAAAAGCAACAAAACTCTGGACCGTAATAATAAAGAGAGAACTGTAACTTTGAGGTTAAAGAAAATGTGGGTCGTGGATCATGTCCCAACTCTCGTACTTTTGCGAACTTTCCGTCACATGCTCCGCGTGTCACAGGATCTTTTAATATTTTGCTTGCAAAGCGCACCACGTTCTTATTTTAAATAAGAAAATTTAATCTCGAGCCCTGTTTGCACGTAAAAGATTTCGCGGGTCGTAATTTCATATGGCCTTTGAAAACTGGTTTTATATTCCTTTTTTTTTTCTTTTTGCAAAAATGACGAAATTCTTTTCATAAAGCAACCAAGTTCCTTTGTATTCTGCACTTCCAAATTTATTCGTTCTCGAACACATTCGTAAGTTCGTAGCGATTGGCAAACGTTTTCAAAATAGTGCAATCATTTCAAAATAAGGAGAACGCACATCTTCTCACCTGAAATATGAGAAGAAACGATTGGAAACGCGATATCGCGCGAATTTATCCACGTCGCAGAAAATGGATTCGTTGTTGTTCGCAGCAGAGGAATATAATGTTTACCTTGTTGCATGTGTAACGTCAGATGTAAGCGTAGATTTAAGCTTTATCGCTATACCTATGCGCTTGTAGTTATGGTCTATGCTTTATAGTTACTTGCATGAAAATTATCGCTCGTGTATTATCTCGAGATTTACACTCCCATGGATTAACCGCACAGGTGCATTCGCTGCCACGTAGCCTACTATTTTTATGCAAAAATTATAATATATATTACTCAAAGTACGCACATCACGCCTAATATCAAACTCGAGAAATTAATCCACATATAAAAATAGTAAAAAAAATAAAAATAGTACATAGAGTATATTTAAACCTAAAAAAAAAAAAATAATAATACATATGAAAGTTCTTACTATATTATATTTTCATAATAAAAACAAATTTTCAAATTCATAGAAATATCTTATATACTGATTGTGAGGAAAAAAATTTCGTATGAATATAATCTTTTATTTACGAATATAATTGCATAATAAAATAATTAAATTAGGAGCTCCATTTTTATAGTTATTTAAAGTTAGTGATAATAATTATATTTATAATTCTATATACAATAAAAATACCTATATAGTTTGCGACAAAGACACTAGTGAATTATAATCATTCTCGATGCCAAGAACTGTAAATAATATAATAATTATAATACTACATACATACGATAGACTTCTTATACTATATTAATATATTTTTTATATAATTATTATAATATAAAAAGTACGTCGAGTTAATCAACGACGCATCGTAATCGCGGAAAAATGGCAATGACATGCAAAAACGGAGATCCTCGAAGAATGCAATCTATTACAAAGGAACGACTCAATCCCTGCAATAAAGTGAGAACTATTCTGTCAGCAGACGTAACGGCGCGTCGGTATGACAGAATCGAAATGCGCACAATAGTAATTCGTCACAGCGAGCAGATAGTCGAAATGGTTCTGTCGCGCGGGTCACTGAAATTCCAGCAAGAGTTCTACATGAACGTCCATCTGACATTCCAACCCGCTAGTCCCGCTACCGTCAAACTCTAACAAATGTAATCCTCTTACAGACTCCGTTCCGAGTAGTTACATAAAAGGCGCGTTGCAATTATATCATTCGTACGTTAAAAATCCTAGCAATTCTCCAAATAACGGAGGACTTTGCGAAAAGTGACGAAAGAAAATTAAATCGATCGAATATTATTACTCAACAATTACTCAACAATCGATCAGCAAATGATTGACAAAGTTTGACAAATTATA
>Ga0157363_1004596_pt1 | contig 12749 bp, 4 predicted proteins | sample AttsexASBM1_FD_111477 | JGI IMG/M metagenome (GOLD analysis project Ga0157363, IMG submission 111477) | Fungus gardens microbial communities from leaf cutter ant in Ribeirão Preto, State of São Paulo, Brazil - Atta sexdens ASBM1 | ecosystem: Host-associated > Fungi > Mycelium > Unclassified ...
ACATCCGCAGTGTCAACGAATTATTAGCTATAAAGATTACAAAACTTTGTCCAAATGACTTCATGAAATCTCTCTCTCTCTCTCTCTCTTCTCTCTCTCTCTCCCTCCCTCTCTCTCTCTCTCTCTCTCTCTCTCAAACTCATTCACTTTATTTGTGTCTCAATCGAAATAAACTCTTCCGCAGTTTGATCTCTAGTATCCTCTAGTGGAAAGAAGAACGTAATATCCAGTTCATCTCGTTTATTTCGCTACGCGGAACTGGTTCCACTCGCCGAGAACTATCAGCCAGCGTCGGTATTAAACTTTCGAATTTATAACGCGCGTTGCGGCTATATCGATCGAACGCGAGCAAGCCATCGCCATTCGCCCGCGCCTTCATCGGAAGAGAATATTTCGCTAGAATATTATTAGCAAGAGCTTCATCGAGTTGTTAACTGCCCGTGTACCGGTGCAGTATATACCGCCAAGCTGAATTTACAACGCGCCGACTGCACTTCGGGCGATTTATACTTCGCTCGAACGACGGCGATATCTGCACGTCGAGGCCACCTTGAATTATGACGGACTCAAAACAAGAGAGAATGTTCGTAGCTCGTGTTTGTTCATGGATACAGCTTTTGATAGATGATGCTAGCGAATGAAGTTCAATGGTGCAGCAAAATTGTTACTTTTTTATCTATGTATTGTTTTTATGGTCTTTTTTTAGATAGTTTGAACGTTTCTCGTCACTTTGTTGTTACTATATCATAAATCTAGCTAATTGAATTTTGAATTGATTTTTCATAAAAATACCATCAGTTTTTATTGCGTATTTTCTTGTAATTCTGGCGTTGCAATAACCGATCCTTTTTTTTTATTTTCTAAATCATGTTGAGAATGATTAAAATCACTAAAAATAATTGAGAGAGAGAAAGAGAGGAAAATATAAGAAGAGTATTTATAAATTCGGATATATATTGCTGAGGTTCATCCATCAATTTATATTAGAAAGTTATTATAAATAAATATATATATATTTATAATAACTTTATTGAGTATAGATAACACAGTGAAATTAATACATCAGAAAATTACAATACATCAGATCAGTTGCACGCAATGGGCGGGGCAACAACTAAACAGCAGATTCGAAGCGATACCTGATAATAATATATTGTATATATAGATATATATAATAGATATATATAAGTAAACTTTGTAATTCTATAGTAAACTTTTCCTTATTCAAGTGAAAATAAGTAACAAAAGCTAAAGGGTAATTAATGAACATAAGGAAAACAACATTACAGCGAGAGATAATATCAGATAATTACCTACTATAAAGGGCATTTTATTTGATTATTTTCATTTAACATCTAGCAACATTAAACCAATGGTAATTATCATGATCATTACACGTGCAAGAACGTGCAAGACGATATAATGATTTTTTCACGTGATGTAAGATTCTTTTCCTTTTTATCAAACGAGATCGAAAGAAGTCAAAGTAAATTTTCATTACGGTTCACGGTAAACTCAGAGGGAAACGCGTCCCTCTGAGGAAACAGAGCGCGAACAGCAACGTCGCTCACGTAATACGCAAAAGTTTTTTGCGAAACATTTTCCCGTCCGCACATCATGCATAACTTGCAAGCTGAATAAGCCGCGCGTCGATTTTTCAGCTACCGTCCCATGCTCTCTTTATGCAATTTATATCCAACTCCTTAATTACATTAGTGCCGCAGGATTGCCGGACCGAGGCAATGCGGAATTTAATTGGATTATCGACCCTTGTTGGTCATAATGTTTTGGCTCGAATAAAGATCAATGCTTCTTGTGAAGAAATAAGATAAGACCCACGCGATGCATCGGAAATTTTTTGCCTTTATTTAAAAAAATAAGAGCAAATTTTGCATTAAAATTGAGAAAAGAATTATTAACAAAATGTCCAATAATTTCAACGGCAGAAGAAAAGCAAATAATATTTACAAGCTTTGTGAGAAGAGGAAAGGGTAATAAAAAGAAAAAAAAGGCGGAAATAGAGTACACTCTTGGATTTTTTTTGGCAAATTCTTAGATTTTCAAAAAAATTAAGAAAGAAATTAAGTTCCCATGGATAAATTTTTTTTGTAAATAAAACAATGCTAAACATATTTTATAGTTTTTATATTCAAAACATTTGTTTTATATAAAAATGTAGTAATGAATCACAGAAAAACACATAAATACTAAACGTTGTACTTCCTTTTAATGCACAACTCTGTTTAAATCATAAAATTCTATTTTAATAGGCAAATTCGCATACTTATAATTCCACTATAACATTTGGAGGTATAATGCACAAAATCATAAATAAGATTTGATTATAACAAGAAAAAAAAAGTAAAGCGCACCGTTAAAAGAATCCTACCACGATCAAAAATAAAACGAATAACTATACGAAAAAAAAATCGTCGTAATAACAAACAAAATTGAATAAACGGAAAAGATATAGAAATAGTAAAATCAGCAATATCTAAATATTACACGTTCGAGAGAAGAGAATAATGTAGTAACGGTACATACAGGAAAAGAACTTTTTACGCGTATCCACCAAATTCGTTATTGTTGTGTATAGATTTCCCCTCCCCCCTCCCTCGACAACGCGTAAAAAGAAACAAAAAATCGTTTCTTTTTACACGTTTTACTATTATTTCGCTGTGATAAAATAACAATCACAATGTTATATCCAATCTGCTATCCGTGAACGTAATATATTGTGAAAAATAGTCTCTTGAGAATCTAGAGTTGCAGAATTAATCAATCCTTTGAAAACCACTTTACGATAATTCATGTTTCCATTTAATAAACAGCTATTTTTGTTCTGAAAAGAATTCAATATTTTATCGTTTCATTAAAATCTCATGAAGATTATGAAGGTAATTTTGCGTAATAAACATTTCTATTTTACGTAGGTGATATATAAGGCGACAAAAACTGCGAGTTTATAAAGTAAACATTTATGCACATATTTGCAATTAATATTCTACACAAAAATATGTTAAACGCATTCAAAAATATAGAGCAAATTTAACCGGATGGAAAATCGATTATTTTCTAAAAAAAAGTAACGGATCGTATGATCTATTCTATTCCATAAGAGCAATTTGTTTTATGATTGCTGAGATGATTTTTATTTTTATTTTTATTTTATCTATTTTTAACAAAAGTTAGACGGAAGCATTTTACTTATAACAACACGATATTTGCATAAAATATTTTGTTTTAATATTCTCTATTTTTCTTATGTGACAATTCAAAAAACCTTTATTTACCTTTTAATATTCGTTGTAAAAGGATGTGTAATTCTTAAATGTCTATGATCCACGGTAACAACTTGTTTAGAGTGCCTTAATAATAAATTACTTCGCACAATTTTACTTCGAGGAAACTTCATTTAATTCCTTAATACCGCGACGCGCAAACTCGAAAGCTGGCACGTACAGCCGTTTCGACCCGCCGGAGGAAATTCACATTATACAGCGAACGGTATCTGCACAATCTCACCTCGGAGCAGTTTGTTTGTGCACAGACTATTAGGCCAGGCCGCGTCCGACGACTATTAGCGGCCACCGCGAGGAATTAATTAATCCTTTCATTAAAGCCGCTGCGGAAGACCACACGGATGCCGACTGCCTGATCGTGGTCGCAATGTCACACGGCGAATCGGGTCTATTACATTCGGTCGACAGCATATATCCAGTCGATGCGTTATGGATTCCCTTCACGGGCGATCAATGCCTCAGCTTAGCCGGGAAACCAAAACTATTCTTCATTCAGGTAAGCATATCTGATAGATATTCGTAGTATGTACAAGAATCGCGTGAGTTATACGTACGCTATCCGTGTGTTCGACGAACAATGAGCGATTCCACGCATAAAGAAGCGAAGCCACTTTCCACTTTCGTTCACTCCGAACGATCGCCCAAGTGATGGATCATCCCAAGTGAACCGTCTAAGCGGTGTTACATGCTGAGTAATTCGCAAGAGATTTATACGGATCATGTGAAGTGATTTATGAGTTAATATAAGATATCGTATGGCTTGCTGTTGAAGTTAATTGAGTTTTCCGATAGGTACAGGTTATTGTTCTTGTATATTTTTTCTTTTCTGTAGTTTGTCTTTGACCAGATGACTCACAAAGATATTCAGATCTTTTTTCTAACAAATACTTTCATTATAATTTATTTATATTATTTAAATTTATAAATATATTGCGATTGTTTGAATGTTTTCGTGCGTGAATCAAAATATGATACACATTTAATTTTATAGGGCGGAAAAGTACCCTCCCCCCTCCTTGCAGCAAAAAATGTTACATTTATGTCACAATAGACTTAGTCATGGATAAATTGTGATAACACTATGAGATTATTATAATAAAAGAACACAGTGACATTATATTATTATCTATATATAGTTATACACCATAGCAATGTCACAGTGAGGTTTAACTTTTACTACAGCTGTAACTTTTATCACAGCTGCATAATGATGTCATAGCAATATCATACCTGTGACAAAGCGGACATTCGCACGTCATGACTTTTTTTGTGATATTACTCTGATCTTTTTGCTGTCATTATAATAACGCTAAAAACTGTCATATTTTGAAGCAAGAAATACAATAAAATAATAAATTGTAACAAATCTTAGTGAAGAAAAAGCTGTAAGACTAAAAAAAAATGGAACTTTCCGCTCTCTAAAAGTTAAATTATCTTTAGATAATTTATTTGGGACAATGATGAAGAACGCTATTTCGTGGAAATATTTCTATAATTTTAACATTGTCCGCATTTGCGAAAATCCGCCCGTACTTTAATAAGAGATAACGTTAGAGAGACGAACGAAACGAGAGAGCGGAAAAAAAAGATTATAACATTTTTCGGTTGGTTTCGATATGCAATATCCTTGTGCGGCAGATATAAATTTAGTTAAATGCGATTGTATATCCTGCGTGCTTGTAACGTAACGTAACAGTAAAAGCGATATTCACGTTGGCATCCTGATCGGAAAAGAGAAAAAATGTGACATGATTTTACAAAAATTGATATACAGAATATCCGAGAACTGTCATCATTTATATACATACACACACACACACACACACACGCGCGCGCGCGCGCGCGCGCACGCACGCACGCACGCACGCACACACACACACACACATAAAATTTTATTTTATATAGTTTATTAAAAATAAACTTTAAATTATATGTATGCACATTTTAATTATAATAATATTTGAAACTAATTATATTTGACTTTATTTAACTTTTGATTTGATTCACTATTAAAACAACGGGAGAGATATTTTGATAATTTTACGTTTCTTTCCATTTCTTCAAGAAACAAGTTATAATATTAAATATAATCGTTATTGGTGTCCATTATTCGCATATTTTCATTAAAACTGCAGAGGCAAAGTTTTCTTCTAAATTTCTGTAATTACTTACGATCTAATGGATGGGAATAGATGGCGTCAAAACTGATGATACAGAAATGAATGGCCGTTTCCGCGAATTACAGAAAGAGGACCCGCATTTCTTTCGCGCTGCGACGGAAATGACGTATAATTGCGACGATGCGATGGTCCACGTTTCAAAAACGATCAGGTTGACGCAGCCGCGTTGTAATTCAGACAACAATGCCACACTAGATCTAATTCTTTCTCCGAGCATAATCCTACCGAGATCGTTTTAGAGACACTCCCCATTTATCTGCCTCACGACGATCTCCGAGGGATTTGCGGGCTCGCGCACATTAGTGCACCGTCGGATTTTTAGCGGGCACAGTCAATGAAATATGTGCATTCTGCGATGTAATGGAAACTGTTCGCGCGCTAGAAACGCTGCAGTAATTAAGATTACTCCCCATCCATCCTTACCGGAGAAAGAGAACAACGGCAAAAACTGTTATTTGCATAATTCCGAAAGTAATGCGAGCGCGTGCATCGTTTCGGGGATTTCGCCACTGGCCGAATTAAAAAGTACCGAGCGAAGCTATTCGTGTCGCGCAATATTCTATACATTTGTTATTTTTTTCTCCTTTTGTTTTTCTCCGCGTATTTTTTTTATCCACGAGTATTTCCGTCATGCTCGCTTTCCATGTCGCTCGATGTGCATATGTTGAGTCGGCCGAATACTTAAATATTTTAAATAGCAAAAATGTGGAAACACGCATTCTTCTTCAAGCACGTTATTATCATTCTTATACTCGCACGTGACATTTGTATGCGCGTATATATTCAAGTTACATGGAAAAAAATAAGTAAGTATTATGCGAAATATAAAATACAAAGGAGGACACAACTTCTTTCGCGATCGTTGTATTGAGGATCGTCTCATTTCTATATTTTTTAAATGTATTTTTCTTCAAGAAAACTAAAAGATATTATAACAATTCCTCGTTTTTTACAAATATATAAAGCAAATTTATAAAAAAATGATCTATAATAGCAATATAAAACAAATATATAAAGAAATGATTTATAATCGAGCAGAACAAAGTTATTAACAATATTTCATCACTTTATTATACGAAGAACATATAGAATTAATGTAGGAAGAACATATAGAATTAATATACGTTTTGGAATTCACAGGTCCTTTTTCAACAATTATTACACTGATTTAAATTGATCGAATATCAAATAAAAAACATTATATTTATAATAGTTGATTAGTTCGCAAAAAAACATTTCAAATGATTATAAACATACTAAGAAGCAGTTTATTCTTCAACCTTCCTGAAATCCTGCTTTTTAATGTGAGTGTAGAAAGATGACATCTTTTTAGATAATGTTTGTCAATTTTCAGTGTCAGAAAATTAATTGAAATTGAAGTCAGAACGCATTATATATAAAAGAGGAGATCATTACAATAAAACGTTTGGTTCGGTTGAACGCAAATATTAAAATGACCTGTGACGTACGAAACGTACATTAATTGTATATGTTCTTCGTATAATAAAGTTATAAAAATTGTTAATAACTTTGTTCTGCTCGATTATAGACCGTTTTTTTATACATATACATATAACTAATGATATTATACTCAAGGAAAAATTAGTATATTAAAATAAAGTTCTTGTTTACATCATCACAAAATCGCTGAGAGTTATCCTTCAATCATTTATTTCCATCAATATAATAGATTAACTTTAATCTCGATTCAACTTACTCTTCGTCCTTTTCTAGCAAAAATTAGAAAAAGATGAAGAGTAAGTTGAACCGAAATTAAAGTTAATCTACATTGGTGGAAACGGGGCATTAGAAACTAATTTAGAGTTAAATCAACAACTCTCTGAATTCGTTATTATCACAAATTCCTCATCTTAAAATTCCATAACTTTTCCCTGATTTCCAGAAAAATTTCATAATATTCTCTGATGGTTCCAGTAATTATGTGTTCCCAATTTGGAAGCCAATCAAATATTTTGTTGAGAGTGCAATTTAATATAGCACAATGTACTATTAATGTTACTAATACTGTTACGTTTAATTAAGTTGATAGTATTTCCAAACTATGTAGGTGTGATATATGTATATTAAACTTTATTTAAAGTTTATTCTAAGAAGTTCAATTTTGTAGAAAATTTTGCAAAATTCCTTGATTTTTTCCTTAATTTCTATGACCGCGCGTTTTCAATTTTCCTGATATTTCCTTGATTTTCAGTTTTGTAACAAACATGATAACACAGCAAATTCATAATATCAATGAGGATTTTATTCATTATTTCAATGTACTAATTTTTCCTTGAGTAGTGTTATTATTACAATAAATTTCGATTTCCATGAAGAAAAATATATAAGAAATTATAGAAAAACCGACGAGGTAGTGGTCGCAGTTTCCACATCCGGAAAAGCACCAGAAGATCTACAGTGGAAACTACATCGCATCCTGCCATCTTCTCCTAGGTGGACACGACCAATACTCTTACTGACTCCGAAGCTGCACCGACTCGTATCGCTAATACATACGCAATCGAAGTACCAGTCCTCCTGACACCTTCGAGATCCCCGCGACGCTTCTGTACCCGCAGTACTCAGACGGGATCTGATTGGCGCGTTCATAGAGGAACGCAGTATCAATATTCAACAGAACCAGTCTCACTCCGCCCACGATCACATCCGAGGAGAGTAAGAAGGCAGCATAACCGTCGGTATCCAAGGCTACATACTTAACCAGTATCTAAAGCCAACTTAGCGACTGATATCCATCCAGTCCTTTCCAAAGCTTGCTCCAAATATCTCAGACGGGGATTCTAAATTCGCAATATACTCGAACCCATCCTTGTCGATAGTACGTTGGAAACTAGAACACGTATGCTCATACTACTCCCATACTAATAACCACCAAACGATATATTGCTGATTACGTTTACAATTATTAATTATATTACACAATTATATTACACAATTATATTAATATTAGAATTACACGAATAGAATGATTTCATTTTTATCTATTTTGAAAAGTACGAACGCGATAGAAATATATTATGAGATATTTAATATGGTAGAGAGAAGTGAGAAATCATTCCTAACTTCGATATTTAAATTGAAATAAAATAAAATTAAAATAATTTAATTTTAAAACTCAAAATATTAAAATAAAGCAATTAATTAACAATAATAATTAATTAGCACAGTTAATATATAATAATCGACTAACTTATATAGCTTTTGATCGTTAAAAATCGTTGATTAATATATTAGTCGCGAAGAGGAACGATCAATCAAGAACAACTATTCCGACAATGATTGTAATTTAGTTTGCTATGAAAGAAAAAGGATCGGAAGGCCAACTTGCCGGATATCTTTCGAAATTACTGCTTCCGTCCCAAATAGAGTTAGAGGATCGATGATCCCAAAGATAAAGCGCGACGAGGATAAATGAGCGCGATAAAGTTAGCGCTCGTAACGATCGAAATGATTAATAATTTGATTTCGTGTCTCGAATGTGTGCATTCGAGAACTCTCGCGTGTGCATTCGAGAATCCTAGTAGTTCGCAAGACTCAATTATAATCTTAGATTTATACCAAAAGATCCAACCAAAATGTCAATTGTTTCGAAAGCAAATCCACCTGTCCTCTCAATGTAAACATATACCTAAATCATATATATGTAAACGCGGCTAATTAATTGCGAATTACCTAATCGATGATTCGATACTAATTTGAAATTTTAACAACATGATGTGGAGAGAGTATAGTATAGAAATTATATACAATGAGATTATTGGAATTTTCGAGCAATGTAAATTGCACAGACGCACAAATTCTAATCGCGTTTATCTATCGAAACTAATGCTATTTTCTGTACACTTGAAAGCTGTGTGCAACCGCGGTAGCCTCAAGTAAGTAGCTTCCATATTTCTTGCTGCGCTTCCGTTCAAGCTGCTCGTCTTTCGTTAACGACGCTGTAAACATCGATAGATCTGCGTGTAATTGTCTCGTACATTCTATTACGAGTTTACCTTTCCAAAGAAAAGCAATTGCAGCACTTGGCTGCCGGCCATTGAACATTTAGCTCTTTAATATATCAAACGGTACATTGTGCCGTTCTTACTGTAAGATGTACAATTTTTATCAGAAGAAATAAAGTTACTAAATTAAAAAACTGCTGTTTATCAATTTTTCTGAAGCCGTTGAAATTTATTTAATGACAAGTATGATTAAAATAACAGAAAGAATATATGTATCAATTATTGTTTAATAATTTCCATAAACAACACTTATTCCGTATTTAAAAAACAGATTATTAAAAGAAGAATTAAGTGCTATTACTAGCTGATGTAATTAAAAATAATATGAGTTAAATTCAAAAGTCGAAAGGAAAATATTAAAGTTGATAATATAACAGTAGTTGTTTCGATATTTTTGTTGATAATATTACGACTATGGATTAAATATTGCTATTGGAGAGCTAAATGTTTTATCGTGTTTTATAATATCTGCGCCACTGCAACTCTTTTTCATGTTATGTAGTTTCATGTTTATGTAATTGAATAGCCGATAACAGCTCACACGGCAAATCGATTTTTATGTGTTAAACACAACAAAAATCTAGAATGCACGAGAGATATAAATACAAATTATTACATTTTATATATATTTTTACATATTATATGTACGTGTGTTTACATATATGTATATATATTACAACGGCATAAATAAAAATGACATTATAAAGAATTGCATTAACGTAGCCAGAATTCGGATCTGTATTACACGGTGATGCAGCCGTGCACGTAGATATTGTACATCTCTCGTTTCGTGAGCGTTTTAATAATCTCACGAATCGCGCGGATTATGATGTCACGTTAAAGCGTTTTAAACAATTCGCTGGACGTTTTTGCACGGAAGAAATCTTCCACTATCGCGGGTCCATGCATCTTTTAGATGCCGAGAAAATCTAGTATCGTCGCTCACATGCGCATTTTTCTTTTCCGCAGGCATGTCGCGGGATGCAATTGGACAATGGAGTGACGGTTTTTCATAAGACAGATAGTATAAAGAGTGATACACTCAAATACAGTATACCCGCCTATGCAGATATCTTGGTCGCGTATTCTACTTACGACGGTACGTATAGATGTATATGTAAATATAGGGACTACAGAATTTTTATTTACTTTTCTATTATTTGTAAATGCCGGCAAAGAATGATAAGTATTAAAAAATTAGAAGTATGCAAGAGAGTATACAGAGTGTTTGGCAAGAATCTAGCAATAATTTACAGGAAGGTAGATGGAACTAAACTGAGTCGAAGAGTTCTCTACTATTTTGCAATTTTCGCAATAATTAACAAGATATTAATTATTAAAAATCACTGAATATTGATTTTTTTCAATAATTTTTTACTCAAATACTATTAACTTTACAGAAAAACAGCGAAAGATAAAAATTGTTAGTTTTATTTTCAAAGTTCGGAGAATTTTTTTAGAAGTTTTTAATACTGTATTTTCTCATGTTGGTAAAAATAAAAAAATGCAATTTAAAAGTTGATAAAAAAAATCTGAAAAAATTCTTAGAGTTTTATAAGAAGAAAATAAATGATTTTTGTCTGTTGCAATTTTTCTGTAAAGTTGATAATATTTAAGTAAAAAATTATTGAAGACCAATATTCGGCAATTTTTAGTTAACTACTGCGAAAATTGCAAAATAATAGAAAACTTTTCGATTCAGTTTAGTCTTATATACCTTTCGGTGAATTATTGCTAGAGTCTCGTCGGACACCCGGTATATTTTGAACTATCATATAATGCGTGTGCATATGTATAAATGTAAGAAAAAGATTAAGCTTTAGAAGGTAAATTGCATTCAATAAACCAATTGTGAGTGCATATTTCTTAATGCGTAATTATTAGATTAAAAAAATTTAATTTTATCCAAGTTGTAAGTTCTTGCTCATTTACTTCTACTTATAGCTACAATAAGTGAACAAAGAATTATGTTATCTAATTTCTTTTCATAAGTTATGAGATATATTTTAAATATCTTACTACTCTTTCTAATCAACAATTTATACATCTTTGTCTTATTTTTTTTTAACAATTAATATTAGTTTCGATTACGATAAGTGAATTATGTTATCCAATTTTCTTCATAATTTACAAGAGATATTTTAAATATCCTACTCTTTCTATACACATATCTTTATCTCATCTTTGTCTCATTTCTTTTAACAATTAATATTAGTAAGTTTTGTTTCATTTGTTTCACAAATCATAAATGTAGAAATTTGAAAGAGGGAACAGACGATAATTCTGAGTTACTTTATACGAAACAGATACCACAAGTAGCTGCTACCGCGCATAAATGCACACGTAAACTCTATTTCAAAATAGTCTATCCCAAGATAATACAGGGAATCTGAACAAGATGGTACTTCAAAACGGTGTGACGAAGAGTTATAGGAATGTCGCGTGCGGATAATCCAGTTATGGAATATATTTTCCAACATGTTTCCCATTCGATTTACTGAAGTAAGCGTTTCCTGATATCTGTTTGAAACTTTGATGATAAGGAATTATAATTACGCAAATGAGATTATCGTGATTTATATCGAGATGCAAGTTGAACAAGCTATTTATCAAGAATAGCCTGTAGATATATCAGAATAGCGGAGATTAATAGAGCTTGCTCCAGAATAAGAAAAAATAAACAATAGACAAATAACACAACAAAAAATTAGACCAAAAAAATATATTAACATAATTAGTATATGTTTGAAACAATTTTTTATGTTCACAATGTGATATTGCAGAAAAATGAATTATATAAATTATAAATTTGTATTTTTTTTCTCTGCTAACACATAAATTATGATTAATTATTCTGTTGATAACAAATCAATCAACCAAAAGATACCTGATAATTTTTTATCATTAGGTACATGTTATATATTATATATAGTTAGAAAAAAATATGGAAATATGGATTATATATGCAGCATGTATATAGCACGATATAAATCTGGATAATAAAGAGCGGTTGAAAAAATAATGATGCTTACCGCTTGAGCAAATAATGAATGACCTCGTATGGTATTCGCTAATGAGGATGTTTACTCAAATTTCAAGCCTTAGGCAACCATCATTAGTACGTGTAACGCAAATATATTGAAAATATTTACAAAGATACAAGATAAATTACACTTATCGAACTCATAAGATGAAATTGTTCGAGTCTGTAAAATTGGACATGAAAGCGAACAGAGAGAACA
>Ga0157363_1004598_pt1 | contig 12742 bp, 11 predicted proteins | sample AttsexASBM1_FD_111477 | JGI IMG/M metagenome (GOLD analysis project Ga0157363, IMG submission 111477) | Fungus gardens microbial communities from leaf cutter ant in Ribeirão Preto, State of São Paulo, Brazil - Atta sexdens ASBM1 | ecosystem: Host-associated > Fungi > Mycelium > Unclassified ...
AAGATATTGACGCCAATGCCGGATTACGGTTTAATGCGCCCCGTTGCCCGAATAGCTCAGTCGGTAGAGCAGGGGATTGAAAATCCCCGTGTCCTTGGTTCGATTCCGAGTTCGGGCACCACTATTCAGAAGCCCTGCAGAAATGCGGGGCTTTGTCGTTTCTGGGCCATGGTCTATTAATGGCCGTCACACCCTATCTGCTTTACTCCCTAGTTTGACATTTTTTGGCCCTTCTCATTGTTTCTTTGGCAAGAACGTTACTTTGTCTTCTCCGAGTCATTTACCTCGTTTTGGGTGCTTTTAGCTTCCACTATTCATGTCTAGAAAATCGAGTATTACCGACGACTTAATTGTGACTTTTTACGGTCCGTATCCGGTTTATCTGTAATTATGCACCTATCACTTATTTTGTGATAAGTAGAGACTAGCTGCCTCCCCACTAACTTGCGGGGGTTCCCCGATAGTTTCCCCATATAAATTTTCCTGCTTAGCCTTATCTTTCTTGGCTTTGTTAGCTTTTCCCGTCGCCTGGAATATACAATATTAGTACTCCCTTTCAGGAATTCACTCGGTGGAGATACTGCGCCTATTCTTGGAGACGGGCGACTCAACAATGAATGAAACACCAACTCGACAATTCATACTTAAGCGAGATAATTGCGCGAATATCTGCTCACCTTCAGAAATGAGTATTCGACTGCACGTATTATGAGCTGTATTGTCAGGTTACGAGGAGTTAAACAATCAGAAAACTTTTTAAAGTAGTCAATAAAGAGAAAACTAATCATGGTTAATCGATAAAATTAGATCACTGCTTTTCTGAAAGATGTGATCATGTATAACAATCAAAATCTACCTTTTATTGCCGCCTTTTCCGGAATGGTTTGCGTTCAGACAGGCGCAGCGTTTGCCAAAATGCTTTTTCCCGTAGTCGGGAGTGAGGGGGTTGCCGCCTTACGACTTGGTATATCAGCCATTATTTTATTCGTGGTGTTTAGACCCTGGACATTGTTTAACAGTGGGATTTCATGTCGAACAATGATGGTATATGGCATCGTGATGGCACTGATGAACCTGCTAATATATCGTGCTTTTGCTTATATCCCAGTCAGTATTGCCATATCTATTGAAGTTATGGGTCCTTTGACAGCGGCCCTGCTGACATCTCGGCAAAAAACGGATCTACTCTGGATCCTGCTCTCCGCTTTCGGCCTTTTCCTACTTTCTGCTGGCGATATACATAAAACGATTGATATACGTGGCGTCGCATATTCTATTGCTGCAGCTTTTTTCTGGGGACTTTATGTCATTATTGGCAGAAAAGTTTCAGCCGGAGGCGGACGCTCTGTGGCGGCAGGGATGACTATAGCGGCTTTCATTGCCGTTCCAATAGGAGCTGCTCATGCAGGAAGTTCTCTACTGATACCAAGCGTTCTTTTTGCTGGTCTTTGTGTCGCGCTGCTATCGAGTATGCTGCCTTTTTTACTCGATATGTATGCTATGCGTTGTCTACCCTCTCGTGTGTTTGGGCTTCTACTCAGCGGCTCTCCCGCTGTGAGTGCGCTTGCAGGATGGCTTATCCTGCATGAAAAGCTCACTCCGTTACAATGCGGCGGTATTTTGTCGGTTATGGCAGCCTGTACAGGTTGTACGCTCTTCGCACGCCCACGTCCGTCATCCTAATTTCAGGGACGGTTTTCTAAATCAATCAGTGGAATCTTCATTCCCGTTTTAACCGTATCGAGTACGATGAGCGTTCGGTAGGTGAGTATGTCTACATTATCGGCAAAGTGCTGCCGGACAAGATGCTCAAAGTGCTGTAGATCATGTGCGATCATAATGATAATAAACGACACACCACCGTTGACAAAATAGCACTGCTGAATTTCGTCAACGGTTCGGAAATAGCGTTTAGCCCTGTCCATTACTGCACTCCGATCCTCGACGAGACGTGACTCAATGACTGCCGTAAGAGGGTTACCAACTTTAACCGGATCGATGACAGCAATATTGGCCTTGATAACCCCTTTCGATTCAAGCCTACTGATACGACGCTGTACCGAAGGCGTCGACAACCCCACTCTTTCAGCGATAGACGAATGTGAAAGACGATTATTTCCCTGCAATATATCGAGAATGGACAAATCAAATCGATCGAGATCATCTAACGTATTTTTTTTTCTCATTTCACTGCCTAAGAAAGTGTAAAGATAATATTGTCATGGGGGAAAGAAAGAATCCGTCCAGCAGTATACCTTTTCACTCTTCGCGGCGATAATACTTCATATAAGCCAAATACCTAGGAAGTATCGGCAATAAGGGATACTTTTTTCCGACACTCAACGCCTACATTTTCAATGTGCATAGCTAGAGTCGTCGATATAGGGACCACCTATGTTATCCCAGAGGTCATTAATACAGCGATTGAGTCGACTTTCTTTGATGTATCACGTTTATCAATAGAGTGAGAATACCGTGAGTATTATCTTCTATGACTTCAATAATAAATTTGGAGATATACCAAATCGCTTACGAAAGGCATGACTAAAGTGAGAAAAATCAGAGAAGCCATAATCCATCGCAGTCTGGGAGACACTTCGTGTTTTCCCCTTAGAAAGAGCCTGAAAACTGGCTTGTAAACGCTCTTGCCAAATAATTGCTGCTGGCGTTTCGTTATGGCGAGTGAAAATACGGGTCACGGTTCGGCTTGAAACATGGAATTGTCCGGCAATTTTCTCTACATTCAAACTAGGATCTGCAAGATTTTTACGAATATAGAGGCGCATTTTACTGTAAAGCTCTTGCTGTTTGGCGGGAGCGTCTAAAGACGACGCACTCAAGGACATGACCAACAAATCTATCAGCGTCGTAGAGAAGTGCTCCGATAGGGAAGCAGAGAGTGGTGGCTGGCTGACCATCTCATTCACTAAACAACGTAAAGTGAGTACGCCTGGAAGATGATGTTGCAGATGAAGTCCCGCGCAATGGCTAATATTAGGCAAATGCTGGCTTAATAGATGGCGGGGAACACGGATCAAATGGTTTTCACCTTCGAGATCGAATCGAAACGTTTGTGCAGCGTCATAGATCACCAGTTGCTGATGTTCAAGTATCGTCTGGCGGCCATTTTGTTCCAACTGCCCCCGCCCATTCTGGAAAAAACCGAGCCAAATATCGTTGTCGTCGCTCGCACGTAAATGGCTTGCCTTACGTACCCAGCTATGACGAGTAGCTTTAAGGCTACACACATCTAATAGCCCCATCTCCTGGACTTTCAATTCACCCGTAAAAGTGTGTGAGGAGTTATAAATGCTTTCCGAAGGAATACAGTGACGGAGAACAATATCATTCCAGTAGGCAAAACGATGATGAGCTGCTTGATATTGAGTTGTATAGTTAAAACCGTCTGTTCGCATACCTCCCCCCTCACTTTTCGACAACAACATTCACCCCGCTACGAAGCAAAAAAAGTGCCAAGTTATAGATGTTACTCCCTTCACTCTCTTAAGGCGTCACCCTGGCGAGCCCGGCACTCTTTTTGCACTAAAATGATCACTCTTGCACCATCCCTTATATCTCCTCCGACTTGTCATTCTTAAGCAGCTACTTGTCCGACTCAGCAAAGTCAGTGCCTTTTTCCTCAGTTACGATTTCTCTACGCAGAGTCATACTGCGCCTACCACTTTGGGAGCAAAAAATGAGCATATCGAAAGAAAATCCTGTCAGCAGTACGCCTAGTGAGCGAGCGTGGGCACTTCACCGCATCTTGTCGAGTAAAAACCTTATCCCTGAAGGCTTTATTGAAGACGTCACCGATAAATTGGCAAATAAATTTGACCCAAAGAATGGTGCTCGCTTAGTTGCGAAAGCGTGGGTGGATGAGTCGTTTAAACAATTGTTACTCACTGATGCCACAGCAGCCTGTGAGCAGTTTGGCTATACCGGACCGCAAGGTGAATACGTCGTCGCATTAGCCGATACCCCGGAGACTAAAAATGTCATCGTCTGTAGCCTTTGCTCGTGTACAAACTGGCCAGTACTCGGCTTACCACCTGAGTGGTACAAAAGTTTTGAATTTCGCGCCCGTTTAGTGCGTGAAGGACGCACCGTATTGAAAGAGTTGGGGACAGAATTACCCGCAGGAATGTCAGTTAAAGTCTGGGATACCTCCGCCGAGAGTCGTTATCTCGTCCTTCCCATGCGCCCTGCCGGCAGTGAAAACATGACAGAAGAAGAGCTACAAACCTTAGTCACGAAAGATGTCTTAATTGGTGTAGCGTTCCCGGTAATCGCTTAACCCCCATCATTCACTAGAGAGGTAAGATAATGGACGGTTTTCATGATCTTGGTGGCATGCAAGGATTTGGCCCAGTTCCACATAAAATTAATAGTTTGAGTTACAAACCCGTCTTTAAACAAGAGTGGGAGCATCTTGCTTACTCACTGATGTTTCTCGGCGCAGGTCATATGGGATTGTTTAGCATTGATGAAGTTCGTCATGCGGTAGAACGCATTAGTCTGCGCCAACACGTTGGCACGCAATATTATGAGCGCTATATCATTGCAACGGCCTCATTACTTGTCGAAAAAGGGATTATTACACAGGCTGAATTAGATGCTGAGTTAGGCAAACCCTTCCAACTCGCCTCTCCGGTAAACTCATCAGGACGAAATGCCATCCCGGCTGAGCGTCCGTTTGAGATTGGTGAGCGCGTTCGAGTGAAAGATGAGCGTGTTAGCGGACATATTCGCGTTCCGGCCTATTGTCGCGGAAAAGAAGGGATTATTTTACATCGCACAACCGAAAAGTGGCCATTCCCAGATGCGATTGGACATGGGGATCAATCTGCCTTACATCAACCAACCTATCACGTTGAGTTCACCTCAAAAGAGTTATGGGACGATGCGGGAGATGAAGGGACGATTATCGTCGACCTGTTTGAAGGCTACTTAGAAAGGAGCCTAGAGGAGAGCAATCTATGAGTATCCTGCAGCAAACAGCCACGAGGGAAAAACGCTTACCCGTAACCGTCCTTTCCGGGTTTCTCGGTTCAGGAAAAACGACCTTACTGAACCAGCTATTGCGTAATAAACAGGGATTAAAAGTTGCCGTTATCGTTAATGATATGAGTGACATTAATATCGATGCAGAAGAGGTTATGCGTAATGTCTCGCTGCAGCGCGGTAACGACCAACTGATCGAAATGAGTAATGGCTGTATTTGCTGCACGTTACGCGCTGACTTGTTAGAACATGTCAGCGCCCTCGCCAAGCTCGAACAATTTGATTATCTATTAATCGAATCAACCGGCATCTCAGAACCGATGCCGGTCGCTGAAACCTTTGCATTCCTTGATCAACAAGGCTTTAGTCTTAGCGAACTTGCCCGTCTCGATACGCTCGTGACAGTGGTCAATGGTGAGACCTTTGCCGAGCAGATTGCCACTGACCAGCAAATTGAGCGACTAGTCGAAGAAGGTATGGAGTATCAGCCTCTCTCTGACTTACTGATTGAACAAGTGGAATACGCCAATATATTGCTGGTTAGCCGTTATGATTTGATTGGGGAAAAGGCCTACCAACAGACCAAAGCGCTATTGCATGAACTCAATCCCAAAGCCGCTATTTTTCCAATGACAGATGGGCGGATTGAAAGCGATATCATCCTCAATACACACCTTTTCGATTTAGAACAACTGGTCAACTCCCCCGGGTGGATGACTCCGCTTCCAGCACATGATACGTTGTCTGAGGCGGATAATTTTGGCATCAGCCATTGGGCTTATCACGCACGCCTACCTTTCCATCCTGGACGCTTAGCCAAGGTTCTCCAAGCATATTGGGATAATGGGCTGTTGTTACGCTGTAAAGGTTACATCTGGTTTGCTCATCGTTACCAAGAAAGTGCCATGTTAGTGCAAAGTGGCCGCACTTTTAAATGGGGGTATGTAGGGGAATGGTGGCAATTTATCCCGCCAGCGCAGTGGCCAACCGATGAATACCGCCGTCAAGGTATTGCTGAGAAATGGGTAGAGACCTGCGGTGACTGCCGACAAGAAATTGTCTTTATCGGACAACATATTGATTGGCACGCATTGCAGGCTCTTTTGGATAGCTGTTTATTGAGCGATGCTGAGATTGAACTCGGCCCTGAAGGATGGGTAACTCTCTCTGGGGTGGCAGACATTGAAGCCGGCGCAGTGAGTTAAGCCATTATCCGCAATATCGTGATAGAGAGGCATTGCCTCTCTTTTTTTATTTTTTCATCAAGTTGTCTCATTGAACAAGGTCGGTGTCACGGATAACCATGTTACGTCTTGCCATCTTTTCCATACTGAAGCCTAAGTCGTGTGAGGTGAATTTTCAGGGGGAAGTATGGAATCTGCTATTGATAAACATCTGCGTTGTCCTCGGTTGTTATCGCGTCGTGTACACGACGATTATCAACCACCCTTTCCAATGTATGCTGGGCGTGCTGACCAAAATTTGAAACAAGTGGTGATGGCATACTTTGGCGTTCAATTTAAAGAGCCACTGCGTGCAAAAGCCTTGGCGGCGGTGCACACAATAATCGCCAGTTTTAGTGGTGAAAGCGGTGCCGATCACCATGACATCACGTACCACCTAGATGCTCAAGGATACGGCAACTTTATTGTCGTCAGCTATTGGCGCAATCCCGGCAGCTATTGTCGTTGGTTACGCTCACCGTCCGTACGTGAATGGTGGGAAGATGATCAACGCTTACAGGATGATCTGGGTTATTTTCGTGAGGTCATTGCTCCGCGTGATGAGCAATATGAAACATTATACGCCTTCCAAGAAGATTTACCGGGTGTCGGCGCCCTCATGGAGCATATTAGTGAACCCGTGCAAGAACATGCCTATTGGGGCTCTGTCCGTGACCGTATCCCAGCGTCACAGACAGATTGGTTACAAGCGAAGGGTGAATTGCGCATCATCTCCGGCGATCCACAAGCCGGTGGCCGCGTCGTTGTCGCAGGACACGACAATATTGCACTGATTCGTTCTGGACAAGATTGGGTCGCTGCCGACCAACAGGAACGAGATCTGTATTTCAATGAAATGCTCCCGCCTCTTCAAGCTGGAATGGATTTCTTAACCAATGAAGGTCAATCCGTAGGATGCTATAGCAATCGTTTTGTGCGCAATGTCGATACTGAGGGCAATCTTCTCGATGTCGCTTACGATATCGGTTTCTGGCGTTCCCTCGATAAACTCGAGCGCTGGGCTGAATCTCATCCTACCCATTTACGCATTTTCACCACTTTTTTCCGTGTGATCACCGGACTACAAAATTTACGTCTTTATCACGAAGTGTCGGTTTCGGATGGAAGCTCTCAGCAATTTGAATATATCAATTGCCATCCCGCAACCGGAATGATGCGTGATGCACAACGTTGAGCGTACCTAATTAATAATGAAGAGGAAGGGTGAGATGAGGTCATTGAAAAAATTAGCACTGTATTCGACATTTTTCTGTTCAGGTTATGTCGGTGCAGTAGAAGTTGCCCCTGGCGATTATACGCAGTTTGCCGATGGCACCACTATTGGCCTCTTGTATTACGAATTTTCGACCACGCACGCTTTAAAAGCACAAGGCCATACCGTTAGCCACGATTATAACGTCGACTCAAATATCGGAATGTTACGTTTCCTACATGCTTTTAAAATCAGCGAACATAGCACATTAGACCCCCAGTTTTTACTTCCGTTTGGGAATGTCTCGACGCGGGGTAATGCCTCCTGTGCTGGCTCAGCGAGTGGTACCGGTGACTTAATTCTTACCATGCCGTTAAAAATCGCGTTGAATGATACAGGCGATGTTTTTGCCGTCTCGCCTTACGTTTACGTCCCCACAGGGAATTATAATCACAATGATGCGCTTAACCTCGGGGAAAATCGTTGGAAGTTCGATGTCCAAACCGCTTATATCAAGTTTTTAAGCGATAAATGGGCTGTTGATACCGTAGGGGATGCGATTTGGTACGGTAACAATAATAAGTTTGGGAGTGATGAGATGGAGCGCCAGCAAAAAATGTCGTGGGCCGCGCAGGTGATTGGCCGCTATTTTGCCACACCGACCTTATCATTCGGTCTCGGTGTTGGACAAACTTGGGGCGGAGAAGATGTTGTTGAGGGACAGCATCAGGCCGATCAGGGCCAAACCACCAACGTACGATTTACCGCAACAAAATTAGTGACCCCTCATGATCAAATTATGGCGCAAATGGGACGTGATTTAGCGGCGCAGAATGGCCCGGAAGAGTCATTTCGCATGAATCTCCGCTATGCCCATATTTTCTAATTGAGTCTCCACCTTATTCATGATGTAAAGGAATAATTATGGCTATTGAACGTCCAGACCTAAAACAATTACTCGCGACCGCAGAGCGTCTTCATCTTAACTTAACCGAGAAAGAGGCCGAAGAGTACCTTGCATTAATGCAGGCGAATTTCGATGCCTATGATGTGGTGGCTGGCTACGGTGATTTTCTCCCAGAGATGCGTTATCCACGCGACGCCGGTTATCGCCCCGATGGAAAAGAAAACCCATTGAATGCTTGGTACTACAAAACGACTGTAATGGGTGCTGAAACCGGCCCCCTAAAAGGTATGACCGTCGCATTGAAAGATAATATAGCCTTGGCGGGCGTCCCGATGATGAATGGCTCGGCTACCCTAGAAGGGTATATCCCTGATTTAGATGCCACCGTAGCAACACGCCTGCTGAATGCAGGAGCGACCATATTAGGTAAAGCAACCTGTGAACACTTTTGTTTATCCGGTGGTAGCCATACCTCAGACCCCGCCCCCGTTCATAATCCATGGCGGCACGGTTATTCCTCAGGCGGTTCTTCGTCGGGAAGCGCTGCATTAGTTGCCAGTGGCGAGGTAACATTAGCCTTGGGAAGCGACCAAGGTGGATCGATACGTATTCCTTCCGCATTCTGTGGCACCTATGGCATGAAACCGACTCATGGGTTGGTGCCTTACACTGGAATGATGGCCATCGAAGCGACTATCGATCACGTAGGGCCGATTACGGCAAATGTTAAAGATAATGCCCAAGCACTCGCTGTACTCGCTGGCGCAGACGGCCTGGATCCTCGACAACAAAACCCTCAAGTTGGAGACTATCTGGCTAACCTTTCATCGGGTGTGAAAGGATTAAAAATTGGGGTTTTAGCCGAAGGCTTTACTTTACCGAATCAAGATGTTGAAGTGACGAAAAAAGTACACGCAGCTATAGCACAATTAGAGGCATTGGGTGCCGAAGTCGTACAAGTGTCAGTTCCTGAACATAAACTGGCAGGTGCGCTTTGGTCGCCGATTGGATGTGAGGGCCTGACGATGCAAATGATGCATAGCAATGGTCATGGATTTAGTTGGAAGGGCTTGTATAACGTCTCGTTACTCGACGCACACGCAAAATGGCGTGAACAAGCTGACAAACTGGCCCCCTCTTTGAAAATCTGTATGTTAATCGGCCAATATGGTTTAGATAAGTATAACGGTCGCTATTACGCGATGGCACAGAATCTCGCCCGTAAGGCAAAAGCGGCTTATGATGAGCTTTTTGAAAGCATTGATTTGTTAGTCATGCCGACTGTTCCCATTACCGCTCAACCATTACCTAGCGATGAGTGTTCTGTGACAGAATACATCAGTAAAGCGTTTGAAATGATTGGTAATACCGCACCGTTTGACGTAACAGGCCACCCTGCAATGTCTATTCCCTGTGGAGTAGTGGATGGATTACCCGTTGGTTTGATGCTTGTCGGACGCAATTATGATGAGGCGACTATTTATCAAGCTGCGGCGGCGTATGAAGGTAGTGTAAACTGGAAGAAATGTTAATCACATCGACTGAAATGACTAATTTCAACCGTCAAAAATCGTCTACCACTCTAACGTCTTTCAATATCGTTGGGTAAGTAATATTAATCCCTTAACCATTTTAGGTTAAGGGATTAATCGTTTTATTTTAAAGAGTATTCAGCAGGATGGCAGTATCCTATAAGCTGTTATGCCCTATATTTAAAAAGGTACTAAAAAACATTTATTGATAAACGCTTAAGATCGAAACACTTCATCTCTATAATAATTATAATCCACGACCATATTATTAGTTTATATAAAATATCACCAGCCTCCTGCAAATCCGACTCCGACAGAAGAATTACGCGATGAGTCCCAAGACATATTAATCCTAGCCGCAGTATTTTCAGTCATGCGAACTTGCATTCCTGCTGCCATAGCCTGACCATTACTATATGTACCGCCACCCATTCCATACGAAAAATTACTATTATTTAAGTATGGGATAGATGCTATTGCGGTAACCCCGGCAATACCCGCATTAAGTTTTTTATTCACTCTATCAATTTTTTTTGATAAATTTTTTATTTGTTGATGATTATTATTTAGTTCACTTATTTTCTTATCTGTATAAGCGTTAGCATAACTTAGCGTTTGACTGGATGAATTATCTGCATAATCATTGGCTGATTTTAACGTCCCATCCGCTATATGATCAGTATAGGTGTTTGCTGATTTTAAGGTACTACTTTCAACATCTTTAAGTTGCTTGACATTCACCGCATCATTGTCAGCCTTACCACTCTCAACATTCGTAATTTTTCTTTTTAACGTATCATTACCAACAGAAACCTCATTGCTTTCAGTCGCAATAGAATTCGCACCAATAGCAAGGGAAGATTGAGCATCTTTTTTAACGGACGAGTTATAACCCAGAGCAATAGAGCCCCCCGCATTTTCGTCAACTCGACTTTGCGTACCAATCGAGATTCCATATTGTGAATTCGATGTTGCACTATCCCCCATCACAGACGATCCCAATTTAGCAACGGATGTCGCACCAATCGCGACGCCTTGCGCAGCCCCATCAACGCCTACTCTACCATTAGCATCTTCAGCAATCGGTGTTCTATCTGCGTCACTGCTCATAGAAATAACTTTACTTATATAAGCGGATCCAGCATGAGCTTGCAATGAAAGCACCGCGTATAATATACCTAAACCAATTCCTTTTTTTTTCATCTAAAATACCTATAATTTAAATCTTTCATAAAAAATAAGATAATAAAAACGCTAATTAATACTCTAAACAGGAGAATTCAATATCATTTTGAAATCAAACCCCATTTAAATTATTGACTAAAGTCAATATTTAACCAATTGAGACCAAAAGTGATGAATTAGATGAAGAGAATATAGGATTTAAATAATTAACCAATAACACCAATATTTAAAAGAACACTTAATAATAAAATAAATAATAAAAGGAATAATAAAATTAACACTCCTCATAATCGAAAAATCATCTTAGTCAAGCTATATTAAACCATCAAAAAAATTAAATATTTATAACTATAATTATGGCTTTTAATTAAAATATGCTGCAGGGCTATTTAGGCATTATTAAATAAAAGCCTTATTCAGAAGGCTTTTAGTGATTATTTTACACCTAGCGAATATCGTTACCTAATAACAGGGACCGCTAACTATTTTTAAAATATAATATTTTATTTTACGCTTACCGTATCGATTAACATTTATCATGTTAACGACTCAATGAATAATGACGTCGCATCAACGCAATCTTTTTTCAAACCAAAAGAATACAAACACATTATCAGAACTGTTTTACCCGTGAGATGCAAAGGCTGTGTAGATTATATCGCTATCCGCCAACAAATCCGACATGGCTGTTGCAGCGGATCATTTACCGTCTAGTTCCCGTATGGGTGAGTATGGCACCTGTGTGGCTTGTTTCTGCGTTCCACTTGGGCAGGCCAGAACTGAAGGCGCTTATCTGGCCGTACTACAGGTCTCGTCACTCACCTCATGAACCGGCCTCCTCGACTGCACGTGCTACCGGCTTCGTCAGGGGGAAGTCGGTACCTGTCTGCTGTCACCATAAATGCCTAACGTAGGCAAGATGGGGTACGTCGCATGGCTACGGTGTACAGTCCAAGTCTTTGCTGATGTTGCCAAAATTCAGGGAGCTCATGACAAGCGTGTGAGCGCTATCAACATAATCCACTCTCAATAAGTCAGGTGTGGATATCCGTCAACGCTTAGCCTCAGTCTGATAGGTTATTTCACGGTAACGTACTATCAACCGGCAGATACCCTTCCCTTCCACTTTTATATCATTGTAAAGGTAAAAAAACAGTCGAACGGATGATCACTTATATGAAGGAATTTTGGTGTCAGGTAGGAAAATATACCCTACAGTTATAGGGCAACCTATTGGCGATTATTGTACATAAAGAGGTAACGATTTTCCCCACAGCCTCTCTACAAAAAGGTAACTAAAATGAAATTTGTCCTCGCTCCAGACTCCTTTAAAGAGAGCATGACGGCCTTACAGGTTGCCGATAGCATGGAAAAAGGCTTGAGGCGAGTCTTCCGCGATTGTCAGATTGTTAAAGTCCCGATGGCAGATGGCGGTGAAGGCACGGTGCAATCATTAGTCGATGCGACACAGGGCAAGATTATCAACGTTGAGGTGATGGGGCCCCTTCATCATCGGGTTCAGGCTGAATTTGGCTTACTCGGCGACGGTGAAACAGCCGTAATAGAAATGGCATCGGCGAGTGGCATTACGCATACCACTGAAGAAAATCGTAACCCTCTATTCACCACCACTTATGGGACGGGAGAACTGATCAAACAGGCTCTCGACTTAGGTGTA
>Ga0157363_1004600_pt1 | contig 12740 bp, 6 predicted proteins | sample AttsexASBM1_FD_111477 | JGI IMG/M metagenome (GOLD analysis project Ga0157363, IMG submission 111477) | Fungus gardens microbial communities from leaf cutter ant in Ribeirão Preto, State of São Paulo, Brazil - Atta sexdens ASBM1 | ecosystem: Host-associated > Fungi > Mycelium > Unclassified ...
AGAACAAAGTGATGTCATACAGCATGGACAACACATGCTGGCCTCATGTTATACTCATGGTTGTTTAGGGTAGGGTGCACAGTAGCTAGCACAGACCATGGGTAATAGTATATAAGGTAGATTACTTTGTCTTAGAAACTCTATCGAGTTTTCTTGTATCACTCAATACAAGAGTTAGTTCTTTGCTTAACCCTTTGAGCATTGAATCATAACAGATGATTAAGAGACGGGAAGAATTGTGATATGTCAAAGGTGAGAGTGCTTGTAGTTTTTCCTTTGGCCCAACCAGATCGGACGATGTGGGTAAGAGCGACCCCCACGTCTATGGTAGATTTGAATTTCAAGCCACCTAATTGGCTTGGATGGATGAAATTATTTTTAACGACCATGAATTGAAGCCTTTCTGCGATGACTTTCTCAATGAGTTTACCTAGCGTGTTCAGAAGGACGATAGGTCGAAACATTTTGGCTTGATTGTATAACAGTTTATTGGATTTAGGGATGATTATAGTGGACGAACATTTGAAATAGTTTGGCCAGTGTCCTAAGTTGAAGCATGCATCAGCAACATTGATAATGTTGACTAAACACTCGTCTTGATTGATGATGGACTTTAGATGTTGCCATGAGAGTTTGTCAGGCCCAGGCACAGACAAGTTGTTGCATTTGTTGATTGCTTGTTTAAATTCTTCCTTAGAAAAGGGAAACCATTGTGACATAGGTTTGTGGTTGATCTCATCTAGGATATTGAGATTAACTTGGCGATATAGAGCTGTATTAAAGGTGCTGTAGAGTGCATCCCATAAGCTTTCAGTGAATAGACACAGTAAGCCATTATGTTTGATGGCTTTGATGGCTGAAAGCTTTTACCTGTTGATCCAATTAGTTAGTTCCCAAGGTCCCTTCCTCTTGTTGGCGATTTCTTGGATTTTTGCACAAAAAAAAGATCTCTTGACGTTCTTGACGACTTTCTTGAAGTTCTTCCAATTTTCAAGACTTCTTGATTCTCTATAGATGTTGAGGGACTGACTACACTTGTCCGACCACCATTGCTTTGAATGCTTGGAAATTCTTGACCTCTTGGTGTTTTTCTTCCACACTTGCTCGATGATAAGTCCCAGATGATTGACAATGTTGTCCAGTTTTTCAGAGTTGTCAATGTCAGAAGTGTTCAAGATTTTGAAATTCAAAATGACTTCTTCAATAAAAGCCTTTTCCTGATCGCTCTTTGGGAAAATTGTGAATTTTGAGGATTGGATGACTTCTTCAACAATAGGGATTTCAATGGAAAGAGAAGCATGGTCCGACGACAAGCGACTTTTAGGATGAATGGAGTGACCATCTAGTTCAGACGATCCACTGCAAAGAAACATGAGATTGATTACCGAGTTTGACTCCCCAGATGTGTCTGAATATCTAGTAGGACAAGGGTTAGTCAGATTAGACAGTGAAAGATTGAAGGAATCAGCTATGATAATTAAATTGTCACTAATAGAAGAATGAAAAGGAAAAGAAGGATCCCATAAACTGTCTCTAATATTGAAATCACCAGTCATGAGGAGGACATTTCCAATATTTACCTCAGTATTCTTCAGATACTTTAAGGCTGTATGAGACAAATCAGAGTAAACATTTAAAATGTAAAAACAAACATTATTGTTGAAAAAAGAAATTAGATTAATATCTCTGTGATTAATAATGTCTTTGCAGAGTAAGAAACAAAGAGGCAAAAGTCGAATATTAACAATGAAATGACTCTGGGCACATTAGATCTATCCAAAGAAAATCTGCAGAAAGCGATCCAGTTGGGGTGGTGGATGGTTCCTATGAGAGGATCCCCTTCACTATTAGATGAGCTAGGAACCTTGTGAATTTCAGACCATAGGGGTTCTTGGATTAAAATGATATCAAGGTGATTTTGAGTCTCGAGAAGAGAGTGGACGAGTAATGAGTTTTTCTGAACATTTTGCGAAAGAATTTTGAGGTTCTTCACAATCATTGTTGTAGTTTGACGTTCACTTCAGAACGGATAGACTTAGACCTGTTTTCACGGATCTCGATGTATTTTTTCTGTTGCCACTCTCTGTTGAACCTATGTCTCCAAAATGGGCATAAGTTCGAATTTGCTTGATGATCCCCATAACAATTCAAGCATTTGAAAGAATGAGGACACAGTTCACCTTTCTTCATTTCCAGTCTCAGAGGATTGATTTTATTGTTGGCTTTGCAGCACCACCTGAATTCTCTGTGGTTTTCAGACTTGTGGGGACTGTCGCATTTAATGCACTTTGATCCCTGAATTCTGCACGAAAACATCATGTGGCCCCATTTCCAACAATTCTTGCATTGTGGAACACCAGGATTCATGTTGGCTCCTCGAATGGTTGCAATGTATTGTCCAATGTTAAAGCACCTATTAATTAGCATCTTGGCATTACTGCCACTTTGAACATCCCATATGTTAATCCATACAATGGACATATCTGACTTTGGCAAAACCTTGATGACTCTTGGTTTGGATGCTAGCGATATATTGTCAAAGATCTGATTCTGCTTGAGAATCGATTCGATATTACTGGAAGTAAGATGTTCCTGGGAATTTGCATGTGGGTAGAATGGAATGCCTATGATTTTGAGGTACGATTTGGACTTAGGAAAACGCAGTTCTTTAACCTGGAGTGCATTAACATCGTTGGAGTTTTTTATATATTGGTCGATAATCAATAAGTCGGATTGCTGAGAGACTTTGCTGGTAATAATGGTGATGCCCAAAGGTTCAGCTTGAATGTAGTTGATAAGGACTTCCAATTTAGTGTTACAAAGTTGTCTATTGATATTTGCAACATGGAGGGATGAATTCTTCATGAAAGCATCAATATTGTCTTTGCTCATGGGAATGATAACTTGCTTTCTGGAGAGGCCTTTGGTAGTCATTTGGATCTTAGGCTTCAGTCTTGAAATTCCTTTGACGATGTTGTTAACCTGATCAATTTTCTTGGTATTAAGAGTAGGAAATACTTCCTTGATCTTGAGAACCTCAACCGTATTGGCTGGAGATTTGGAAGCTTGAGCATATGATTTAGTGGAGTTTGGAGTGTTCTTGTTCTTATTTTCATTCGAAGATTTCTTATTCTGGAAGTACTTTGAAATGACATTGACTTCCTTTGCAGATTTGGCTGGAAGGGGAGGGGGTGGAGGAACCTTGTCAATTGATATGGGAACTGATTTAGGAGTATCTTTGTTGGTCTTTTGAGCCGTGGTCGAGACTATTCTGGGAGTAAATTTTGCTGATATTTTTTCCCTGAGAGTTTTAGATTTGTTGTCAGTATAGAACGAATCCCAACCAGATTGATATATTGCAGAAATAAAATTCCAAACTGAGTCACCTATGCCATCGAAGTCTTTTAACTCATTGGCGTTTTTGGGATTAACCTTCTTATTTGTGATGTATTTGGCCATGGATTTGAGCGAATCTTTAATGCTCTTGGTATCTGAGGCAATTTGTTCAATCGAACTGTGTAGAGAAATAGGGTGGAAGTTTCCACTCCACAAATCGGGTTCAGTGGGAGTGTTTGGGTTGTACGGTAACTGGATGTTGATGATGTTCTCATCTTCATTGCAGAAGGCTGCACCATAAGGTTGTAATTGCGGTTCATTTTGAATAGCGTATCCAGCATGTTCAACTTGGATGGAGGAGGTCTCATTGTTTCCATTTGGGGGCCTCATGTTGTTCATAGTCTCAGTCGCCTTTCTGAGACGAAGTACTTTCTCCTGCTCTGTCCTATGAGACGGAGCAGGAGATTTAACAGAAGGGTTAGAGTCAATGACCATACCATTGTTTGCCATTTTTTCATGATAAATGACAGAAGAGCAAGTAGAGGACATTGACAAGTCTCTTGAAAGATTCTTTTCGATAGAGGAGGTTCTTCCTCTTACTTCTACATTGTTTGCAGGATACATTCACTGTGTCTGTATAGAGAGTTTGTTTTTTGTCGCACTTTCAGGTTTATGTCGAGAGAGGGTTTGTAGTTCTGTGGTTGTGATATTGATATAATGTCACATTAAACCCTAACTCTAGATTTCAAAATAGAAAATATATAGAAAATAAAATAAAAATGAAAAAATAAAATAGAATAGACTAAGTTTAACTTCTGCAACTTTAATACAACTACTTAGTTGGGAAACTAAAATATGGCACTATAAACTCTATATAGAATGTGGATTATGTTGATCTCATTTGTATAACTAAAAGCCTTATTCATCTTAACATAGCCACCTTTTCTGATCTGAACTCACTCATATTATTCCTTATATTACTACTAGTCTACAAGTCAAACTATATCCAAAATCTAACTTTCTGTACTCTTATAAACTCTGAATATATATACTACTTCATTAATACTACATTTGTATTAAAGTATAATATTTTTATGAAGCCAACTTTACCTATAGAATTAAAATTATTTGATGGATTATCAAACAATATTATTACCAAGACTGCTTCCTTACCTGTTATATTCCCATTCAGAAACCAGATAATCTTGAATATATATATTACTCTGCTCAACTTCTTCTACTCACTAATTCTCAAATATAACTAGCTTACTCAACACAATCCAATAATTGACTATGCTACTAGGTTTATCACTTTCCAATTGGACTTACAGAAAAGGACCAACCTCTCCAAAATCTTTTTATCTGCATATTGCCATCATTGGAGCATGGTCATATATAAGAGTAGCATAAATGCCACAATTAACTACTTTCTATCTTACACTTTGTTCTACTAACCTTGCTAAAAGAGCAACTAGAATCATGAATAACTCAGTCAATCTATCTGCTGTTCCAACCAAGTACTATGAGTTTGCTAACATCTTTAGTAAGACCAAAGCAGAAACCCTGGTTCTACATTGTCTATATAACCTACAAATCAAGTTAAAAAATAGAGAAAAACTACTTATTGGAACCATCTACTTACTCTTAACTACCAAACAAAAAGCTCTTAAGGAATTTATCAGTAAGAATCTTAACACTGGATTCATATAACTGACTTCCTTCTCTTATAGAGCATTAGTGCTTTTTGTTAAAAAGAAAAATAACTCTCTTTGTCTATGTGTTAACTTCTAAGGACTCAACCATATCATATAGAAAAATATATATCCACTCTCTTTAATATCTGATCTTCTCAACTCATCTAGAAAAGTATATATTTATTGATCTCTGTCATGTATATCATCTAGTATGGATTATAGAAGAGAACAAATGGAAGATTGCATTCTATACTCACTACAGATCTTTCAAATGGGCAGTCATACTTTTTAGTCTAAATAATGCTTCTACAGTCTTTTAACAGTTCATAAATAACATTTTCTCAGATCTTCTTGATATTTGTGTAGTAGTTTACCTCAACAACATTCTTATCTATTTGGACAGTATGTTTTAGTATAAGAATCATGTTAAAGAAGTACTGTACCAGCTTCAAAAGACTAGGCTATATACAAAGACAGAGAAATGTAAGTTCCACTCTGATTCTGTAGAATATTGAGGATATATTCTGTTCTCTTCCAGGTTATTTATATCTTCTAATAAAATCAAAATAATCCAAAATTGGCATGAATCCAGAAAAATAAAAGATATACAAACATTTTTAGAATTTGTATCAGGTGTGGTTTACACTGGGGTGAAAGTCTGTAGAATTAGCTTAGAAATGTGCAAACTTTGTAGAACAACCTTGGCTTCAGCTTATATGTTATGCTATCTGTCTGCCACATAGTTACAACTTTAGATGAAGGAAAGAAGTCTGAGATGGAAGTAAGTACTGATTGGTATATTGTTATTGGATACTGGAAATTGAGTTCAATAAGGATTATTTTCATCAATTATCAGACTAGTGAATCACAATATAACTACTAGTCTTATATACAAGGAGATAATATAGGAGATACTCAGAGTTTCAGTAGTATAGCCCCTATTGTCCTAAACAGAGATTTTAGTGTTGAGATACTGATAGGAGTATGACTTTGCCATGGAAGACCAAGTCAAATAGGAGTACCCCTATTATGGAAAACAGAATACTTAAATAGTTGCATCACCACTATGTAGACATATTGTGAGAAAGATGGCTATTGTAGAAGACAGGCTTTGTGTAGTAGATGTTGAGAAAATAGTATTACTACAGAGATGTATTTCTCCAGATAGATAGACTTAGCATATGACAATTTGCTAACTTTTACTATTGTTTCATTTACAACTACTCAAATATGACTACCTCACTAATTAAACTGACTTAGAAGAACATAACCTGGAATTTCAACTTCTCATACTATGAAGTATTTAATACCCTCAAAAAGACATTTAATTTTACTCTGATCCTCACCTACTGGATTCCTAATGCTCAAATAATTATAAAAACCAATACATCAGAATATATACTTACAGCTATTTTTTTGATCATAACAGAAAAGAAAGAGATTCATTTAGTTGCATTCCATTCTCACATGTTTAAACTTGCTGACTATAATATGTATGACAAGAAGCTCTTTACTGTGTTTGAAGCTTTCTGCATGTGATGCAACTATCTAGAAGAATTGGAACTCCCTATAAATATTATTATAAGCTACAAAAATCTAGAGTATTTCTTAATCACCAAAGTTCTCTCCTGTCACTAAGCAAGATAGTTGTAATTTCTCTCTCAGTTCAATTTCATCATCTATTTCTGTCTGGAACACTTAGGATCTAAGCTAGATGTCATTACTAATAGAGAAGACCTTTATCCAAAAGAAGGAAGAGCCACTTACAACTTTATCAAACCCCAAAATATATGTTCTATCTTTACTTATAGTTAACTTATAACATCTCTTTGAGCCACAGCTCTAGTCTCTCCAACTCTTTGGGCTATTACCATTATAAACCTTAATAACCTATATAATGACATCTAATCTGCCATTATAATAGACAAAATACTATAGAAATACCTCTGTCACTTGATGAAACAATAGTCCTTAGACATATTAAAACTCCTATTCAAGAGCAATAAAATCTATGTACCTTCAGCAAATAATATTTATATATATATTCTGCAATATCACTATGATTACATTTTCACAGGATATTTTGGGCAAAATAGGATACTAGAACTCATCCATTACAGTTACACTTGGCCATTCCTATGTATGGATGTAAAAATATTCTGTAATTCTTGCATCACTTGTATGAGGTCCAAACCACAATATCATAAGCCCTACAGAATACTTAAGAAACTTCTAATTTCTAAGCAACTTTGGAACTCAATCTCTATAGATTTTATTAAGAAGCTTTTCTTGTCATTTGGCTATAACATAATCCTAGTCATTGTCAATTGATTCTCCAAGCAGGCTATATTTGTTCTAATAATAGATACTATCACTTTGTGTGAGCTGGTAAAACTATTTGTAATCTATATTTTCTCTAAGCATAGTGTTCTATCTTACATTACTTTCAATTATAGTTTTGAGTTTATCTCAAACTTTTTCCAGTCCCTAGAAACTGCTCTTAACATGTAACTTCACTTTACTTCTAAATATCACTCTGAGAAAAATAGCCAAATAGAGCATACCAACTAGACTATCACAAAATGAACTACTTACTTATTTGTAATATCTGAACCTTGGGTACACTCTCAGAGGTTTAGAAGTGATTCAGAAGTTTAATAATAATGACAATAATAATTAAGATCAATACAGATAATAAAGGATAAAAATTGATGAAAATTAATATTGTTAAGTCTGAAGTCTAATTCTTAGATACAAAGATATATATACAAAATAGTAATGGTCTGTATGCAAGCTATTTCCATCACATGATCAAAAATTGTACCTGATGGAAGCTATTATCTGACATAGCAGCTGTTAGGCTAATTTTAAAAGATAACTAATTATATCACTATATTGATATGCTTGTATCTCTATCAATACTTATTGCTTTGAAATATACTATATATCATCAAAAACAGTTTGATAAGCACCTTTCAATACAAGTTTGATTGTGTGAATCTATTTAGCTGTTTATGAGATATTAACAAATAAATATTTTACAGTTACTGATGATCTGATATTTTGGTTGTTTGTTGTTGCTTTTGTACATTCCACATATTTGCAGATAGCCTTTATTTTGGGCTTTCCAGTACAACTTAGTTTGTGAAAATTGATCTACTAGTTGTAAAGATACAAGCTGAATGAAGTTTGTAATACAGATATTAAAACAATATCTTTGTATATATTGCAACTACTAATAGAATAACTTGTTGAACTTTCTTCTATTTGCAGAATTTGTATATAATAATGTATCTAGTACTACTACTAGTATATTACTATTCTTTGTAAATAAATGTTATTATTCAAGCATTACTATATATTACAACTTAAAGACTCTAGTGCTGGTCAATGAGAAGAACCTTGTATAGGGTTATACAAGAGAACTCAATAGAGAACTCTGTATAGGATTTGTTTACTTTATATACTAAAGCACCTGGTCCATGTTAAGTCTTTCTAGCCTACCCTAAACTACCATATGTGTGCCTCAAGGCCAACATGTGTTGTGTTGTGGCAACTACTAGTCACAAAGACCAATAGTGTCACAAGCAATAAATCTCTTAATGGCAGATATCTAGTGGGAAATTCACAAGAGAACTCGACAAGGAGCCTCTTCTTAATTAAGGTCCTATTTATACAAATGGTTCATAGTCCGTGCTACTAATAATTAAACCTGCCCTATAGTCCATACTTCAACCTCATGCTTGTCTCTTTTCTTACTCAAGGCCACCATGCATACTCCATGTGCTCTGACGTCACCTTCTAGATTCTTCTACCAGGTTCTAGGCCTATGACATCACATTATATGATTTGTCATGTGACTTCCTTGTCATGTGCCCTTTTCATCGTCTCTAAAGAAAAAGAAAATAAAGAAAAAGAAAAGTAAAATCAGAAAAAATAAAATAAAATTGTTTATGTCCAAAGCGTCCCATAACATATTATACATATTGTATGATGTTATCCTTTTATGCCTTTCTTCTTGTGTTCATGAGTTTTAACCCTAACCCTAAGTTTTAAAAATAGAAAAGGAAAATAAATTGAAAATAAAATGAAAATGAGAAAGAAAAATAAAAAGAGACTAAGTCCACTTTTCTCGATCTTAACACTATATATCTAAAAGCAATATTGCTTTATTTTATAAATATGAATTCACTGTAGATCTTGACAAACTGCAAGATGCTCTAAAAATAGAGATATTTGCTGCACAATAACATTATCAACAATCAGTAGATGTATAAAACACCTGTTATATCCTATGTTCTGACCACATCCATCCCAACTTATGGATAATCTTCTATCTCTCATTCATACTCCCTAACCTTTTCTAGTGTAGATTATACATGTTTATTCCACCTCAAATGTTCTTGCTAGTCCAAATTAACTTTATGGATTTTCATCTTCTAACATCCAAAGATTACTAATAATCAAAGTAACTTGCTTAGCAATTACATTTCAAATAATATACTAACTAGTATATAATCTGGTAGTTATACTATACTAGCTTATCCTGAAAATTAACTAAAACTAGCACTCCTCTTCTAGTATTAGCAACAATACATCTTGCCATCTTCTGGTATTCTTCCACTCTCTGAGTCTCCAAGTTCTGATTCAAAATATATAACTTATATAACTTATAGAGGTGTAGTACATAAGCTGAAGCCAAAGATTATTCCAATTCATCTTTTATATTCTGAAATAATATATTATTAGACATAGTTCATACCTTGTTATCTAAGATCTAAAAGAGCATCTCAGAAGTCCAAAATAGTAAGTTATATTTCCAGTATTTAGAAACTCTCTTGCTATTTTAGATTCCATGTTTCTTATTCACTAGACTTGAGTAGTAATCAAAAAATGGAAAAAGCCTTTCTAAGCTCTTGTTCTTTATATATCTAGTTATTTACAGACCAGTTTTCATATAACCAAGATCAAGTCTTTTAGGCTCTCTTATTCTTTAGGAGTAGTCAAGCCTTCAAGTGGTCTGAGAGTTTCTTCTGTCAGAAACTCACCACCAGTATCTTTTTTATTATCATATAATTTAAATCTAAGCAGCTTTTCTATACATAGTTTTTTTCAGTTAATACTACTGCTAAAGCTATTAACAAACTAGAAAGGACAATATATTATCAAGGAAGCCATACTGTAAATAACTATTGAAATAAGTTCCAAATTCTAATCTATAAAGCTAGTTACACAGACTCTTACACTATAATTGTTAAGTTTTATTATAGACTTTAAATAACAATCTAGAATTAGATCACAATCCTATTAGTAAAGAGATCTAAAGATGCAGACTTTCTATATGGTTTAAGGATATATGTCAAATAAATTAAGTCTACCAAGCAAATGAAGCCTTCTGTAAGGAGACTTGACTTTTTAAATTCTTTATAATATTTACCTAGACAAATTTTTTTAACACTGAACTTTATAAGCTTTTTTATAGACTTTCTTATCTCAGAATACTGCTAAATACTGCTATAAGACCCATAAACTTTCTTGCTATCAGTTACTAAATCTCATACTTATATACTATCTTTATTAAAGACTGCTGAGATTGTTACTAGTTGTTTCTTGTTATTATCAAGTATATTCTATCTTTTTGAATAGTATTCTAAATACTTTTACTTAGGTATCTGGTTATTTGTATACTATCATTCTGATGGTTATCTCAGTATTTTTCTATTAGATTATAATAGATTATATTTTCAGAAAATCTTAAACTTTACATATTCCCATAAATTTTACTTAGTTACTTTCTGTCAGAGTTATAAAGCTTAAACCCAAGTTTTTTACAAATATTTTTTTCTAAATATTTTTTTAATTTTCTTTTTATTCTGAACTTAGGGTTAGAGTTTAGGTGTGACATCACTAACATACTATCACATGTCACATAGTAGCAATAGAAGGATATAAAAGATTCTGGAAGAGTAATATTATACAATATATATAATATATATATTAACCTTAAGATAAACATATAGTCATTTAGAATAGGCTAAAGTAGTAGAGCACAAACCATAGACTTCTAGTATATAAGATAAACAATCCTGTACAAAGTTCTCTATTGAGTTCTCTTGTGTTAAACTCTAATACAAGGTTTTATCTTATTGTCCTACTCTAAGAACTTTGAGTTATAACACTTTCCATTTGACTCAATAGACTATCTCCATTTCTCTATTCATATCTTAAGCTCTCTAGAGTTTGTCAGTCATTCTTATTTCTTAATAGTCTATTATAAACTTTATTCAACTTATATCTTTACAACTAGTAGACTAATTTATACAAGCCAAGTTACATTTCCAAATGAGGGCTATTTGTATATATATAGAATATACAAAAGTGACAACAGATTACTTGTTACAACTCAGAAACCTTAGTGTTGGTTTGGGAGAAGAACCTTGTATAAGGTTTACACAAGAGAACTCAATGGAGAACTCTTTACAGGATCTATCCCTACTTATATACTTTAGTCCTTGGTCCATGCTACAACTACGCTACTCCTACCCTAAAGTCCATGCATCATCCTTATGTCCTATTACTTATCCACCATAAGGATACCATGCCATATTCATGTGCCCTAACGTCATACTTCTTAATCTCTGCTGTACATGTGTGCACCATGTGTACACCATGAGAAACCGTTGTCCCTTGACATTATCTCTAACCCTAACTCCTACTCTAAACTCTTCCCAATTCTTTTAGACCCTAAGTGTTGTAGCAACTACTCGCCGGAACAGCACTCATAGTTTGCTTACTTCAGCAAAGCTCTTAACTGTTATGGAACACTTTGAACACTAACATTTTTCTTTTTCTTCTATCTATTTCCCTTGATTTTATATTTCTTTTTTTTTGAATTTCTTTTTCTTTTTAGTGATGATGAAGAGGCACGTGACATTGCAGTCACATGACATGTCACATGATGTGATGTCATAAGCCTAGAACATAGTGGAAAGATCTAGAAGATGACGTCAGGGCACATGTATATAACATGGTGGCCTTGAGTAAGAAATGAGGCAGACATGAGGTTGTAGCATAGACCAGGTGTATTTAGTATATATAGGACTCTAATTTAGCAGAGACTCCTTGTCGAGTTCTCTTGTGAACTTCCCACTTAATATCCAACTTAAGAGATTTACTGCTTGTATGATCATTTGTCTTTGTGATAAGTGGTTGCCACAACATTAACTGGCTATCTAATAGTGGGGATTACAAGAGAACTCAACAAGGAGCCCTTGCTGTATTGATCCTCTATATATATTACAGGCTCTTGGTCCATGCTACAACAATAATTACCTGCTCTTATGTCCATGCATTGTTCTCATGTTCTATTACTCATCTACATGTGTTTTTCTTAAAGCCACCATGCTTCCTACATATGCCCTGATGTCATACTCTTAATCTCTGCTGTACATGTACACATCATATGTATACCATGAGGAACTCTTGTCCCTTGATGTCACTCCTAACCCTAACTCCTTCTCTAGACTCTTCCTGATCCTTCTAGACCCTAAGTCCTTCTAGACCGCTTTTAGACTTTATCACATGACTTCCAGGTCATGTGCCTATCTCCTATCTCTCTTCCATTGTAGACTAATAATTATAATACTTAACCCTAACCTTAGTCCAAGTCTGTCCACACTCTCATACTATAACACTAAGTCCTTTTAGACC
>Ga0157363_1004602_pt1 | contig 12735 bp, 6 predicted proteins | sample AttsexASBM1_FD_111477 | JGI IMG/M metagenome (GOLD analysis project Ga0157363, IMG submission 111477) | Fungus gardens microbial communities from leaf cutter ant in Ribeirão Preto, State of São Paulo, Brazil - Atta sexdens ASBM1 | ecosystem: Host-associated > Fungi > Mycelium > Unclassified ...
CACGCTTCTTGTCACTCAGGTCAAAATTGTCGTCATTGAATCGGCGAAACCAATCTCTGCACGTTGTTTCCGATAAAGCATTGTCGCCATAGGCCTCCACAAGCATTCGATGCGATTCGGCAGTCGATTTCTTCAAATTGAAACAGAAAAGCAAAGTTTCCCGCATATGCTTTTTTTTTTAGCAAAAAATTACATGATTACGAAAGAAAAAATGTATGTTGTTGTATGAAATTGCTGATGTGCACTGGTTAATGTTAACAAGTTAATGTTATCAAACACATAAAAAAAAGTGTGTGTGTGTGCCCAGGGTAGCTTTGTACGCTCACTAATGCCACCTATGAGCAAACAGCGGATTTAAGCTTATACACCTAGTATATATATATATATATATATATATATATAAAATATATAATAAGTTTTTTAATTAATTCCTATTGTAAATAATGTTTGTGTACTATGAAAATATATTGGTTCTCTGGAATATAGCGTTTTAATACGATTCGGGTCACAAGTTGTTTCTTTATTATAATTTAATTGATCACTTTAATCACTTTTAGTAATTGTCTTGTGTTAGATTATGAAGTAATTAAAGTAAATAAAGTAATTAAAATACTTTGTTACGACTTCTTTCAACTATTTATTTATGAAAATGACGAGCAATTTGTACATATTTTATTTAAATTTCAACTTAAATTTAATAAATTTACTATTAAATCCTACCTATTCAAAATACTTAAAATTTAAAATATATCTAATCTTCTTAAATGTAACTCATTTTTACTTAATAATTTCTATATTTGATTTGAATTCAAATTAAAAATTTAATTCATTAATTATATTTTCTAATAAAATAATTTTTAAACAACAATAAATTCCTATTAAGACCTTCCTATCGTGGACCCTCCTATCGTTATTATTTATAAAACAAGTTTCTCCTTAAAATATCGCCAAATTATTTAAATTTAATGCTTTATATTTAATTTTTAATTACTTTATAATTTCTTGTATTAGAATTAACAGGTTTTTTTTACAAATGAATTTTTTTGAGTAATGAAATACTTGGCTAATTACGTTTATTTATATGTATTTTTTAGCGGGAGGTATGTAATATTCGATATTATTTTATGCCCTTGATATATTTTATTTTATTTTGTAAAAATAATATTTAGAAATTTATATAAGAATTCTAAAAAGAAGAATTTAAAAAAAAATTTCATCAAAAGATATCTTTTATTTACCTTTATTTAAAAATCTCATCTTGTCAAAAGTGCTGTTTGTAGATTATTTTTTTCTTTGCTTAGCGGATTATTGTATCAATCTATATCAATTGAAAATAAATCTATGTACGAAAACAGAAGATTTGCTGCAGTATTTCACGTGCAATTAATAATTTTTATATTTATATTTTACTTCTTTTTTCTTTCATAAATAATGAAAAAAGAGCAATTGTTAAACGAGTCTAAGAACATCAGCTGCACTATTTAAATGAAATATTAATTATCGCGGATATATTATACAAAAAAATATTATCTCGTCAGTGACAAGGTCGCTAGTATAAGAATATGGCTAAATAGCAGCTGCGCAGCGATTAAGCGGATTCTTTACGTTAAGATTCACTAAATTATCACGTTGTCACGATAACACGTATTGCACATTGTTAAATCAGCAACATTATGTTCACTCAAGTCGTAAAAATGAAGATTGAGATTTGTAAACATTTTATTGCCATTAGGCGCCGATAACGTTTTCCTTTCTTTTGATGCTGACATTGCTGATCTTTTGCTGACCTTTCTATCGTCGAAAGTTTTGTGTTATTTATAATCACTCCTTTTTTGAATCGTAATATATTATTTAAACTTTTGGAGAATATTTTTCAATCTCTTTATTACCAATATCGATATTAGAATATTTTTTAGAATTAAAAATTTTCTCATAAGATTTATCTTTATTCAGAATTATTATATAACATATGTAATGATTATTATAATTTTATTATTATAACATTTTTCACCTTTTTTAATCAAAAGAACATGAATTTTTAAAAGAACTTTCAGAAAAATTTCATTTTTTAAAAAGATAAAACATAATATTTTGTTAAAGCATTTCGCAATTAAATTTAATTAAAAGAAAATTTACATGGTTTCACATTTCGCTTCTCCTCCGCTGCTCCCCTTATCTTAATATCCCATGAACCAAACGAGAAAAATCACGTTTCAGATTGCTATATCAGGCTCATTCTGCATGTTTATCAATGGTGCGAACGTGTCGAACTAAAATATGATCATCAAGATATGATTGTTCTTTACGTGCAGTTAGTGCATTCGAGTTATCACACAAAACTATTTGGACTGGAAAGCGTGATCAACTTCAGATCACTTTTGACGTTAACTTAAAAGAAATATGTATGCTACTCCATTTGTCACGTTCTTCATTCATAAGTGCGCCACTAGAAATGTTTCACAAGTCAGATGGATTGCAAAGGGCGTACAATATACACGTTTAAACGCTTCAACTTTTGCAAATCTCATAATGATATAAAATAATTTCTTCTGAATTTAATAAAAATAAAAAGAGCAATTAAATGAGCAAATGAGAGTCATGCGCAGTATCGGTTTACTATTTAACAAATGGATTACTCTTAAAAATATATATTTATTTTAATTCATATCCTCCCCGGGTAGGGGGGGGGGAGGGGGGAAGGGCATCTTCAATGAATAATGTCGATATTTAACATTTAAAGGAATTTTTTCTCAAACTCCAACCTGGCAGTCAAAACACATTAGATGAATGTGTTTCTCTCGCATTAAATATAATCCAAGCAAATTAGAAATCTGTATAAAATATCTAGAATCAGAAAATGAAAACATGGATCAGTCATACATACAATTTGGTGTTGCTTAATTTAGTCAAAAGACAATTCTTTACAAATCAAATATAGTGGTAGTTAAATCAAATATAGTGGTAGGAAAATTCAAGTCACAATTTAATAAGAAAATCCTGAAAGATCACAAGATAATATTTATTCCAGCGTCGAATATTTATTTTTATTATTTATATTATAGTATAATAATTTATGAAAAAAAAGATTTGCAAAAGCAAAGAAGTGATAAAGGACATTGACGTTGCAGCATACAGAAAATGCCAGCCAGATGACTTCAGGTGCGTTGGAACCACACCGGAACTTTGTATACCTAAAGAAAAAAAGTGCGATGGTTACTTGGATTCCGGAATGGTAGGGATGAGTAAAGATGCGAAAATAATATGAAGCCAGCCTGTCGATTGGATCAATTCAGATGCAATACTACGCAACGCTGCGTCGAGCAAGCTGCGAGGTGCAATCACTGGGACGACTGTGGTGACAACAGCGATGAAGAACACTGCAGTAAGCTCGCGATTTTGCAATACGTCCATTTATTTAACGCTTCACGATTTATCTCTTCCGCCATCATTACTTTCAAATAAAATAAAATTTAACTTTTTATTTCTCTTATTAATTCCTATTTATACTATATCAAGATAGTTTTTAATGGATTTTTTAATGGGTACATACTTAATAAAAAATGTACTATTTATAAAAGTAAACTTGAATCGCAGGGTAGCTCCTATAAACAAAATAAATAAGATTTTTTTAACGATACAATTATTTAATTATTTATATAATTATTTACTTCCATAATTTAAAAAAAAATTATTTAAGGAAAATTATTTAAGGAAAATATTTTTATTTATGACGATTTAACGAGAGATATGATTTTGCATATTTTATTTATAATATGAATGTTCGTGACGCACATCATCGCACGTAACCGTTGAGATACTTTTCTATAGATATTTAAGATATTTAATTTTTATATTTCTTTTAGCAAAATTCAAAAAATTTTTAATAAAAAATTGCAGAAATGAAATACAAATAATTAAATAATTAAATAATTTGAACAAAATATTATACTGTAACTATATTACTATTAGAAAAACTTTCTAAATCCTTTTTAAAACGAATTTTAATTATTTTTCTATGGACTCAAATAAATAAAACCAGTATTATCATTTAGTTACTTAAAAGCTATAAGATTATATGTATAATTTATTTTGCATATTTTAGTCAGAACTTGATCTATTTTAGAAAATTATTGTTCTTTACTTTTTTTTTGTTTATTTCCCTTATTTATATTATATAAGTTCAGTATCAAGAAACGTCTTTTGATGATTGTACAATGTATTGGTTTGTACATTTACATCGAGGATCGAAAGGCAAGACTAATTATATTAAAAGTTTTACAACAGTTACAGAGCTGCTTTTTCTGCTGAACGCAGCCAATGCATCGGAACAAAATCTGATCGTAGCGCTACAAACGTCACAATTCAGCCAGCTGTAATTTAATTAACTTTATTAAAAATAAACGAAATTTAAATTTAAGAAAGAGATTTTTAAATTTAGAATCTCTACTTTTGACAGATTACCATGTCTTTTGAGTTTCTATAAATTTGATAATTTTTTGGTAGAAAATTACAAAACCGAGAATAACAGGAAAAAATGGGAAAATTTCTTCTCATTTTGTAGGCCTATCACGTACCCAAAAAAATTGGCGAAAATTTAACTTTTTAACTTTTTAACGTGAAAGTTTGAAAGTTTTCTTTATAAAACCATTTTCAAAAATTAATATTCTTAAGGTTTTTGTTACTGAGATATCATGGATTAAATAAAAGGAGCATTTTGAGACTTTGATTGCTTATAACTCCATTAAAAATCATAGTATTATAATTAAAAAAAAAAAAAAAAACAGATTTTTGAAACTGAAACATTTTTTGATCGAATAGTATAATAATTGTCATGATATAAATGAACTATGCTACGAATTTTTGTTATACTTGTCTGTTACTATGAAAATAAAACTTCTATGAAAATAAAACTTAAATTGTAACTATTTCTACAAAATATGATGTTAATAAAAACTTCTCGACGATTATAAACATCCAGTGATTAAAATTTTAAGTAAATTTCTATCATTAATTTCCCCAATTTTAATTGTATCAAGTTATCATAAAAGAAGTTTTTAATGGCTATATAATATGTTAAGCTCAAAGACCGAAAACGCTCATTGAACAAAAAAAAACGACTACAATGTTTTATGGCTTTTGAGATTCAGCCACAATGCGAAATTCATGTCGTGGCTCTTTCAAAAACGCTCATAACGCGTTCTGGCACATATTATTATATTATATTATTATTTTGCTTTGTAGTTTTGAATATATACAGGGTGTCTCAAATTTTTTAACACAACTTGTGGATAGGTATCTAAGTTGAAAATTCCTGTACTATTTTGTTATTCTCACAATAGTTAATGAAATATTAATTTTTGAAGATTGCTAAATAAGTGATGCATAATTGCTAATAAAATCGACATAAGACAATTTTATAATCGGAGTTGCTTATGGAGTATCTTAAAGAAATTTCTCAGAGAATTCTTAAAGATATCTTAAAGTTATTTTATGTGTCGATTTTGAACATTTTGCTCATATGAGTGATTAAGAAAAAAATTGTAAAAATTACAAAATGTTAGAAGACTTTCGACTCAGTTTAGTTCAATCTATCTACCTACAAGCGGTGTGTCAAAAAGTTTAGGATACCCTGTATATGAAATTAAATCGTGACAATTCGTAAAAATAATAAGAGATTTCTTGATATTCAGGTTTCCCACCTTGCACCAGTGATCAATTCCGATGCGCCAATGCGCTCTGTATTCCGATAGCATATCAATGTGATGGATATAAAGATTGCCAGGATGGTTCCGATGAGAAGTCTTGCACAATGACACTCTGTCCAGGAAACAAATTCATGTGTCCGAAAGGTGCAGCGGATGGAAAACCATTATGCATCAATCGATCTCAGTTATGCGATGAAAAACAGGATTGCGAGGACGGAGCGGACGAGGAAGCGGCATGTTGTAAGAGCAATTTAATTTTATATATGTTAGATTACAATATTAAGCGCAAAAAGTTTAAAACGATCATACATTTGTTACATCAATTCTTTTTAACAATATCAGAAGATTATGTAAAATATTTCATGAGCAACATATAACATTATTAGTAGTTATAAACTTGATAGAAATTATAGAAAATATTATAACAATTAATCAATATACAGAGAAACAAAAAGATAATGCATTTAAAACTCCAAGTAACAAACCTCATTAACGTTTTGAGTTTGAAATATATTAGATATGGAATTTTTTTTATATAGACTATGTGGATTCTATATCTTAAATTGTATTAAATATATAATATATAGAATGTAGATTTAGATTCACATTAAGAGACTAGCATTTAAAAGAACATTTAAAAGAATAAAACTTCTTTATCGTAGCGACAAGTATGTGTGGCTCACTTGGTTGCCAACATAAATGTCAAGCCTCTCCTACTGGAGGGACTTGTTACTGTCCCGAAGGAAGAATACTTGCCAATGATTCACGGATTTGCGTTGGTAAGCTATTTGACTTTTATAAATTAAACTCTTAATCCAATAATTTTTAGTTATCTAATAATGCAATGATTGAAGAATTAGAAAATCCTGAATTAGAAAAATAAGAACTTACTCATGGAGCTCGTCCACTTTTGCATCCTTTTTTCGCATCGCCCATCAGACTTTTTTCTTTTTGTAGATCGAGACGAATGCTCCGAGTGGGGCTTCTGTGAACAATTGTGCGAAAATACTGACGGCTGGTATACGTGTTATTGCACGCCCGGTTACATTCTTCATGGACACAATAAGTGTCGCGCCCAGAACACCTCTTCCTTGGAACTTCTACTCGCGCAAGATCGCGCAATATGGCGATTAAGCTCGACCGGCGAGGACCGAAGAATAATTGCAAACGCTACCGGTGCAAGCGGGGTGGACTACTTGTATTCGCGAAATCTGCTTTTCTGGAGCGACATGAAGACACGGAAGGTTCATTCGGAATCTCTCAATCTCGGTAGCGACACGCCAGCTAAAGTGGACATCAGTATGGCGGGTTCCTGGGGACCTGTGTCCATCGCGATAGATTGGATTGGCGAAAAACTCTACGTGGCGGATTCTATTGTGCAAAAAGTGGACGTATTCGAGTTGGATGGACGTTATCATGGAATAGTAGTGGGTTCCAATCTCACTAACCCGACTGACATCGCGCTGGATCCCACGAAAGGCCTCATGTTCATTGCTGACAGCAAGCAGGTCCTACGTACCAACATGGATGGTACTAATGCGTTCCCTGTTGTCTCTGAAGCAGCTTATAAGGTCTCCGGTGTGGCTGTTGACATTATTGCTAAAAGGATATACTGGTGTGACTCCCTGTTGGATTACATCGAAACGGCAGATTATAGAGGACTCAATAGAGTAATGATTCTCAGAGGTTCTCAAGTACCATCTGCAATCAGACTTACTCTCTTTGAAAACAGGATATTTTGGACAGACGGCACCAAACAGGCTGTTATGAGTGTTGACAAGACTCAGGGAGATTATTCCATTCAAAATGTATTCAAGGTATGAGTGCAACAATCGAGTATGTTCATATTTGATTGAGTAATAGAAACGAAAATCAATTTAGTCGATTTCTACTGCAGTTTGAATAATTGATATATATTCTTCAATTAAATAATGATGTTACTATGTTGTTTAATATAATATATTTACCTAAACAGTTTTGAGAACATTTATAATAAAAGTCTATATTAGGTTCATATCGTAATGTTCATAATCTCTTTTTAAGATACGCGACGCCAAAGCTATAAAAGCCTTGCATCCACTCTCGCAACCTAGCGTCTCCAATCCCTGTGGCAATAATAATGGTGGTTGTCAACATATGTGCATCGTCACAGCCTCCAGTGATCAAAATAATCGATTAGGCTATCGCTGCGCTTGCCATATCGGATGGCGATTGGCAGGTGACATGAGGAATTGCAATTTAGTGCAGGAGTTTCTCATGTATTCACAGCAGAGATTTATTAAAGGACGCGTACTCAATCCCGTAATGGAAGGCTTTAGCGATGCTATTCTACCAGTTGTATCCAGGCGGGCACGATTCGTTGGACTAGACTATGACGCACATGATCAATATATCTATTATAGTGACGTTCTTCAGGATGTTATATACAGGGTACATCAGAATGCGACTGGACGCGAAATCGTTCTGGCTAGTCAAAACGAAGGGGTGGAAGGGCTTGCAGTTGATTGGGCTGCAAAGAATCTGTACTATATTGATTCGCGTAAAGGTTTGTTGATGACAAAATCTTATTGAATATTTGAGCTGTTAATCTTCAATTTGGTTGATTTGTAATAGTATGAATTTTAGTAACTTTTTAACGATAAATTGAAACCTATAATTAAAAAAAAATAAATAAAAAGCAGACTCTATTTAGACTCTATTTACGGTGAAAATTTTGCTACTTTCTCAGGCACACTAAATGTGCTCAGCACTCGGAATGTCACCTATCGGCGGACACTACTGAAAAATCTGAAGCGTCCTCGCGCGATCGTAATTCATCCAAACCAAGGTTACATCTTCTTCTCCGAATGGGACCGTCCGGCTAACATCAGCAGGGCCCATGCTGATGGTTCCAACCTGTTTGTCTTCAGAAATCTAACTCTGGGTTGGCCAAATGGATTGGCGATCGATTTTACTGAAGACCGATTATATTGGTGTGACGCTCTCTTAGATCACGTGCAGCACTCAAACTTGGAGGGTACGGATGTACGAACGGTGAACTCTAGACTGATACGACATCCGTTTTCCATCGCCATTCATGAACATTGGATGTATATCACCGATTGGCGCCTTGACGCTATTATTCGATTGCATAAAGAAACTGGCGAACAGGAAGCTATTTTGGTCCGTGAACCTGCTACTAATAGACTTTACGGCGTAAAAGTTTTTAGCCGTGATATTCAGAGAACGACGAATAATCATCCTTGTACTATCAACAACGGTGATTGCGAAAAACTTTGCTTTGCTATTCCGGATAATTCTTCGCGTTCTGATATCATGTTCCCTAATATGCAATCAGTACCGAAGCTTACTCAAGTATGCGGATGTCCTTATGGAGAACGTCTTCAAGGCAATGGTAGAAGTTGTGCAGCAGATCCTGATGGGGAACCACCTTTGCAGGCGTGTCCACATACTTGGGATTTTACTTGCGCAAACCAAAGGTGCGTAAAAATTTGACTTCTTTAACTAATAATTGAAGTTAATTGTTTACAACAACATATTCAATATTTATATAGAGAAGAAAATAATGTATTACGACCCTTATAGAATCGTAATAATATATTATTTTTTCCTTTATTAAATTGTCAATATATTACAATAATTAAATGTGTAAAACTTCTAAAACTAAACTTTTTATTGAGAATTTTAGTACAAGTGTTGAATATGTTAATATAGATATAAATGTGTTAATATAGATATAATATACAATTATATAATATACGTATGTATATATAATATACAATTAATTTTTCTTTTAATATCTTCGCTATTAGATACCAAATCTAATGATTATTTATGATATCATTTGTTCAATAGCCGTTATATTTACATGGCGCTAAATATATCAATAAATAATGTTTATTATATAATGCACTTTTTATTTTCAAGCATTTCGAAATATTTTCAAAGTGCATCTTAGTATTTAATACATACTTCATTCTTCTTAAGGAGGATGGAAAGATTTGAACGACTGAAAATTATGTAAAATTCGAATGTCATTTATAGATAAATGAATAAAACATAATATGAATATATTTTTCACATATAATAATATAAATTTTCTTTTTAGCATATTTTGAATGCTTTCTTAAAATAAGCTATGAAAGTCCATAAAATATGAATAATTGAGGGCAATACTTAAAGGCAACTGCGTGATTTGCATATTGTTCCGTTTTTAAGATAACTCAAGAACGGCTGCAGATATCGACTTCAAATTTTTTTTAAAGTAAAGATAACAGAATTTTCCAATAAACTGAACTTACCTTTGCGTACAAAAATTTATTTTTGTAAACCCATTTTAATAATAAATAACTTGAACTTCTTTGATATTTTTTGACAAATTTTTAATCATCATTTTTATAATTTGCAAATTTTAGGTTTAGTTTATAGACGAGAATTTCACCAATAAAATGGCCAAGAAAATTCTAATTCATTTATCCGAAATCGTGGCAAGAATGGAACAGTGCGCAAATTGCATAGTTGCCATTAAATATTAATATTGCCCTCAATATTCATATTGGCGGCGTTTAATCTTTAACATTTAATGTTAAACAAGCACAGATGTGAATCCAAGATATCGGAGGCGATGTTTCCGAATGCAGCCAGTGTGTGGACTTTCGCGGCTGATTTTATTCGTTAAGAAAACATTCAAAATATAAAAAGGAAATTTATGTATGTTTATTCATAAACATAAATTCATAAACGATATACGAATTTTACATAATTTTCAGCCATCCAAACCTTTCCATCCCCTTAAATTTGAGCGTATTATAACATGAATACGATATATACACTTAAATATTGTTATTTAACATTTTATTTGATTTTACACATTTGGAATGATACAAAGTTACATTTTGCTAATATAACTTCCTAACCATGCTAATTGCTGATGTTTTTTTTTCAAATTTTTCATATTACAAATAATCGAGGTTTTTCATTAAAAAAAATACAATATTTGATTACAAAATTATATATAATATTTACAAAAAATGAATAAGTTGATTTTACTGCTAATATGAAGATATTCATTTATTTTTTAAAATAAAAGAAAGATTTTTAGATAATAAATTTAATAAAAGAAAGATTTTTATAAAGAATTTATTAAATTGAATACATTTACTTTATTATGTAAATGTATTTAAAATAAGTTACAAAAAGAATTATTATTTCAACATCTAATCTTTTGCTCTTCTTAGTCATATTCTTGTTTCTAATTTATTATTGATTTAGTTTTCAATTTGAATATTGGTATGATTATTGTTATTGTATAAAATGCAAATGAGTGCTTATAGAAAAATTATTAGATGAATGAAAATTATTAGATTAGAATTAATAAAAAAATTCTTGAAATAAATAGTAATATTATATATTCGATTTGAACGGTTTTTCAGTTGCTTTCAATAATTTTTGTGCGAGTCCAAAAATATTTTTCCATAAAGGAAGAAAAGAGATCATAATGTACCATCTTCTTTTAAATTACTCTACAGTATACTATTCATCTAAAAAACAAGAACTAACATCATTTTTTAGCCAATATATTATCTTATATTTAGTTAAATGTAAGGATAGGTTTTTTTTTAAGTGTATTTATAAATTCAAATATTTTAATTTTTAATCGATCTTCTTTTAGATGCGTCCCAAAATCCTGGGTATGTGACGGTGAAAATGATTGTCTCGACAATAGTGACGAAATGCAAAACTGTACAAAACCAACATGTAGCGCAAACGAGTTCCAATGCAAATCAGGTCGTTGCGTACCGATGACATTTCATTGCGATTCCGAGAACGATTGTGGTGATTATAGTGATGAGATGGGTTGTCCGAATGTGACTTGTAGCGCAAATCAATTCGCTTGTGCCAATAATCGCTGCATTCCCGCAACTTGGAAGTGCGATTCCGAGAATGACTGTGGTGACAGCTCCGATGAGGGTGAATTTTGTGCAGCAAAAACTTGTTCGTACTTCCAGTTCACCTGTCCACGTTCCGGTCACTGCATACCGCAGTCCTGGGTATGCGATGGTGATAGTGATTGTTTCGACCGACAAGATGAGATGGATTGTCCACCAGTTACTTGTCTTAGCACACAATTCACATGCGCAGATCAAAAGATGTGTGTCTTAGCATCGTATAAGTGTGACGGCATTAGTGATTGCAATGATGGATCAGATGAAGTAGGCTGCCCATCATTAGCACCGGATCAGTGTAATACTGACAAGCAATTCCAGTGTGTCAGTTCAGCTATCTGCATACCGAAAAGCTGGTACTGCGATGGTACTGCAGATTGTCCTGACAAATCCGATGAACCAGAATCATGCGGAAAGGCCGATTGCCAGACTGGATTTTTCAGGTTTGTTATATTCATTAATTACATTTTATTTTCCTTCAGAAAAATTCATCATGGATGATAAACATCTTATTCCTGTTTCAATAATTCATAGATATTCAATTTTATATATTCCTCAGATGCCGAAATGAGAGATGCGTGTTCAAAGCATATATCTGTGATGGAAAAGATGATTGTGGAGATGGATCTGACGAAGACATTGAACTGCATGCATGCGGTCCTCCTATATTCAAATGCGACTCCCAACAATGGAAGTGTCCAAACGTAAAGAATCGTTGTGTGAATACAACCAGCGTATGCGACGGTAAATTAGATTGTCCCAATGGAGCAGACGAAGGACCAGGTTGTGACACCGCCGAATGTCATCATCAAGGTGGATTATGCACCAATGGTTGTATTCAAACTCCATTTGGTGCGCAATGCATTTGTCCGGCTGGCGAAGAACTCAACAATGACGGCTTGACATGTCAAGATATAAACGAATGCGACCCGGATGGAAGATGTTCGCAGCTCTGCAAGAACACAAAGGGTAGCTACTATTGCAGCTGTGTGAATGGTTACACATTAGATGCGGATAAGCATACATGCAAGGCATTTAATCATAGTGCTGCGTTTTTGATTATTTCCAATAGACATACTATTCTG
>Ga0157363_1004603_pt1:2500-12733 | contig 12733 bp, 11 predicted proteins | sample AttsexASBM1_FD_111477 | JGI IMG/M metagenome (GOLD analysis project Ga0157363, IMG submission 111477) | Fungus gardens microbial communities from leaf cutter ant in Ribeirão Preto, State of São Paulo, Brazil - Atta sexdens ASBM1 | ecosystem: Host-associated > Fungi > Mycelium >...
CACATTAGGTCGCTTGTTGCATTGGTTAGAGACGTTATTGGTTAGTTGGATGTTTTGGCCGTCGAGGAGACTTGGTTGCGAAATTCAATCAACTCTGGATCTGTCAACATTGATAACTACTTGCTCGTTCGCTCGGACAGATCCCTGAGTCGTCATGGAGGCGGTGTCGCGTTATATCGATAAGTCTCTCCGAATTGTCCCCGATCGGCTTAGGTATCCCATTGGTGAGTACTCTCGCTGACATTGCTGTGTCTCTCAATCTTGCTCGCGGTCGGATGGCGTTCTTCTGCGTATATCGCCCTTCTGCACCGCTTTCTGACTTGCATTTTATAGAGTCATGCCTATCATGTGCGGCATGTATTGACGCGATTGTATGCCTGAGCGATTTCAACATGCATCGTCGACATGCTCGGTCAAATTGATTATAACGCCAAACTATTACTCGATATCGCTGTTTTCTCTTAGGAAATTGATTGATGCTCCAATTCGCTTAAACATGTAATTCAGCAACCATCTTATCTCTTATTTTTGTCTCATCGAGCATTAACACAGTTGAGTGCCGAGTCAGCGATGCAATCAATGTGAGTGACCATCTTACTATCCATGCGACGCTGGCTATTCCGCGACATATCGTCCTAGTCGAATGTCTTTCTCGTGTAATATTCATGCAATCATGCCTGAGGACATCGAATATGAGTTAGGGCTAATAGATTAGTATCTCCTTTATATGCAGCATCGCATGTTGATGAAATAGTCTCTTACTTTACTGCCTCTTTTACTGCAATTTTTGATCGACTCGCCCCCGATTATTTGTAGACGTGTTTCTCATCCTCTCGCGGCGTGGCTGAATAGTGCAATCCGACGGATCATTGAGCTGAAGGGATGTGCCCTTCTTAGATACATGCGGTCTCCTGGATTAGCAGCACTACAAGAGTTTGCAGAACGACGTGAATATTGCTGTTTGTCGTGAGAAAAAGTCCTTCCTTTCTACCTCCCTTATAATTGATTTCTCGCTCCCATTCTGAAGAAATCTCCATATTCTTGGCAGTGCACAATCCTCCTCTGCTTTTACACATATTATCTCTGCATCTTAGAAGCTCTCCCTTCTGAATAATTATTTTCTTGATATTGTATTTTCTTCGTCTTTCTCCTTTAATTCTTTTTTTCACGTTCTTTCCTTCTTTCCTCACGTTTCCTCGATTTTCAATTTCGCTCCAATCACTTTTCAGTGATCTCTATAATATTTTTAAGCGCATTCGCTTGACTTCCGCTGGGCATCTCTCCGGTTGCTCCTTATGCCTTTCTCATCTTGATTCTCTATATTAATTTCTTCCTTTCTCTCAGTATCTTTCTCTCCTCTTGGAAACATTTAATTGTTCTTCTTATTCCTGAAACTAATAACCTTTCTTTTCGCTCTATCTCGCTCCCTCCTTTTCCGCTTAAAGCTGCTTGAATGTTTCTGTTTCTCACAACTTAATACCTTTATCTCAAATTTTAATATTCTTCTCTCCTGTCAGTCTGGTTTTCATCGATCTCATAGCACAACAGAATTGCTGTGACGTCGTGCTTTGTAATTTCAATAATAGTCGTCTTACTTCCATCGTTGTGCTGAACTTCACAAAGACTTTCGATAGGTCAATCATGATCTACTTTTAGTTAAACTTAAGTCATCCTGCCCTCTCATTAATATGCTCGTTCCTTACAAATCGCACGCAGCAGGTCTTCATATATAATCCTTTTTCTCTTTTCTCCTTGTTTCTGCCGTTCTCTCTGGTGTTCCTCAGGAACCTTTCTCGGATCCTTACTATTTAATATTTTTGTCTTAAATTTGTCTAATGTTTCTCTGTCCTCCGAATTCTTCATGCAGATGACATAATTCTTCTCAAATCCTTTCACCTACTCGATGGTTTAGTAACCTGTTCTGCTTTGAATACAGACTTAAAATCTATTGCTGAATGGTCCACTAATAATGCCCTGCATCTAAATTCTTCTAAATCATCCTTGTTGATTGTCAGTTCCTCAACATTGTTATCTCATATTTAGTTCTTCGACACTTCTCTTAATTCTATTCCAATTTCTCCTCCTACATTAAAATTCTTGTATTGACTCTTCATGGTTCGAGACAAATGTCGGACTTTATCTTCTTCACCACATCCTTTCCAGCTCTGGAAAACTCCTTACTTCTTAATTACTTGTTATTTCTCTATTTGATTACGCTGATGTCGTTTACGTTCCGGCTCTTCCAACCAATATCTGCTAAATCATGTACAGCGTATTCAAAATTCTTGTCTCCATTTCTCCTATTGCGTTCGTAAATACGATCATATATCTCCATATTATCAGAGATCTGGCTGGCTTAAGATTTGTCAACGTTTTTATTTTCTACTTATGCCTGTCTTTTCTCTCTTTCACTCCAATATTCCTTTATATCTGCTACGTCTCTTTCAATTGAACTCTGAACATAATTCTACTTTTAACCCTTTTGTCATCGAATACCAAGATTATTTATCCTTCTCCATACATTGATCCATTAAGTTTCGTACCGCTTTCTTTTACACCTTAAATATTTTAATTCTCTTCCTGATTCAATAAAAATCTCTCCCTCTCTGTCCTCATTTTGTTCCACTACCTTACGTTTTATCGCGTCACGGTATTTAAACGAGACTGTAATTGGTATGTTACGAGTGTATACGCATGTGTGTATTTGTATGTGTGTGTATGATTTCAGCTATTATCTCTTATTGCATTGTCCTCTTATTCTGGTTTTCTTACTGGTAGGCTTTGTAACAACAATTTTGCTGTTGCCTAATCATTTACAAACTACTATTGTCTATTGTATTTATGTTTATGTTAATTGTAGTCTATTGTATCATATTTTATGTCTATTATTCTGTTAACAATAGTCTTTATATAAAGCTTAACTTTTACATAAAAGTGAAGGTATCACAAGTGTGTGAAAATTAAAAACATCGCGAACAGATCTTTTATTGTATCCCGATATAATGATTATATTTAACATACTAAGACAACACTCTTTTAATTGCTTTATTCAGTCACGCAAAATTCTTCGGCTTTCGAATATTAATTCTAATGATTCGATCCACTCGATACAGGTATATGAAATATCTAATAAAAAAGTTCGTATATGAGAATATATTATAGGGAAAATAAATTAAAAGATTTAATTTAATTAAAATATTATTATCTTCAACATCAATGAGATAGTATCTAGCATTTTGCTCGTACCGTACTTCCTCCTTCTCTTCTTCCTTCCTCTCCTTCTCCTCCTCCTTCTCCTCTTCCTCCTCCCCCTCCTCCTTTTACAGTCTTTTCTTCTTCATTTTCATGCACTGTCAAATAACATTATGTTATTATTTGTATAAACTTGTTATGCCAACTATTTAAAACTTACTTCGTGACGAAATATCAGGGTATTCTTCAGCTGGACTGGGCACACAAAGAGTCGCGATATCCTGCAAATCATTATCTAAAACAAAAATATTTTTTCATTAAGATTATGTTTCTAATCACATGAAAACTGATTTTATAGAAAGATATGTTTTAAAAATTCGACTTACCAGATGATAATAATGATCACGAGAATATTCCGCTCATTACGCGAAATATCTCGCCTCGATTCGTGCTCTTCTTAGAAAATTGATAATTCAATAGATGAAATTCATAATTCAATTTTTTATTTAATTTTTAATTAATTTAATTAATTTTTATTATTTTTCAACTTACGTGCTGAATTCATCGAGCACTTCTGTAGCTGGTTGTCGTCTCAAACTAAGATGACCTGTCTCATTGATGAGAAGTGGGAAGGGGAGAGGGGGAGGGTAAGAGTCGGCGGTGAGAGTCGTGCGCTCCTTTGCAGGGGGAGGAGATGTAAGAGCTGTTTCGCTTCGTATGAAAAGTCATATGCCGCTTGGCAGGAGGGAGAAAGGTGAAAGTCGCTTCGTACAGAAAACATAATTATCCAAAATTCTTAACTTTAAAATAAAATTTCTGCTTTATACATTATTTTCAAAAAATTATATTGCAACTTTTTATTTAAAGTGAAACATATATGAAAAAATCATCTCGTAAAAAGTCGTTACTTTCCTAAGTAGAGATTGAGACGAGATAAAGCTCGCTTCGCGTTGATTTTGGATTACAATGTATTGATATATCTTTGTTTTGATTTTTTTCAGTCATTATAAATAGTTTCGATCAGTATGTTTCAGTCAATCAGTCAGTCAGATCACTTCGACACAAATAAGACGCTTTTCAAACGTTGAATGCATTTACACGAATTCATTAATATGACTTATAATTTCGATCGTTTGTGGAATTTTCTGTGTGATAAAAAAATTGTACTTAAAGAAATATTGTGTCCAAAATGTAAAAATGTATTGACATTAATTAATGTTAAGGAAAATCATGTATTTCACTGTACAAAGCATTATTATGAAATAAATAGAACTCGAAAGCGATAAAAAGTAATGTGCAATTTAAAAATTAGTGCGTTCCATGGAACATGGTTTGAATGAGCGTGTTTAGAACTTCCTACAATATATCAATTTATTGCTTATTTTTTAATGATACAGCCACCACGACATAGATTTTTGATGATTTATAACTCGAAAGTCATACTTATTGATTGGATAAATGTTTATCGTAAGGTAAGTTAAATATTGTTCATTTTATGTTTATGCATCATAATAAATAAAAATTTTTATGCAAAATTATTTTTAGTTACTTCAACGATGGATTGAAAATAGTCAAAAACAAAATTGATAGGCAGGATATAATCGTAGAAATAGCAAAAATAGGCAAAAGGAAATATAATTCTAGACATATATAATTAGAGGGTAATGGATCTTCAGTGGAATTGAACATAACATTAAGAAAATGTTTATTTTGCCTGTAATCTACTAATCTACTAAAACTGTTCTGTTAATTATTTCTGAAAATATATCAAGATTGTATTATTAATTCTGATAAATGGCGCGCATATGATGCTTTATGAAAATTTCACATATTTCACAGTGAATCATAGTACAAATTTTGTAAATCCTGAAAATGGTGCACATACAGAATATAGAAAGACTTATATTGCAGAATTTTTATTCAAAAGAGCACATAATTATAATGATTGAATTCATGCTTTTTTTGATATTATGAGTGCTATGTATCCATTACATGATAATTAAATTTATTTGCAAATATGTTGATTTTATTATTTTTATTTTATTATTTTTTTCTTATTGAAAAGGGTGACTTCCACCTCATCTCTTCCCCTACCTAAGGACGTGTGATCTTTATATTAAGCGACTTCCACCGCACTTTCCCCCTGCTTATGAACGCGCAACTTCCACGAATAACATTCGTCGTCGATATAATTATTGAAGAATTTTTGTGATGTTTAGTATCAAATATTTATTACATCAAATATTTATTAAATTGATTTTGGTATAATGATTATCAACTTTTTTTTGTTTGTAACTTTTCAACGGATAACGTCCCGCAGTTAAAATTTTCAAAAATCACAGATCACCTTGATAATATACATCAAAATCAAGGTCAATGAAGAAGCTTCCCTAAGCTACATTTTTACCATTTTTATAAATCCATCAGAATATTTTTCTTTATCTCGAAGAATTTTTAAAAAATTTATATCCGAATCTTCTTTATATCCGAATAGTCTTGATAATTTCAATTATTATGAATTCGAATACACGTTCAAACATGAAATATTTCCGTTTTGTAACTTCGAGAAAATTCTTTCTTAAAAAGTAACTACGTCATAATGGCATATTTTTAGTATTTCTAGTTTTTTCTAGAAAAGGAATAATTTAATCTTTATGCGCACGCAGGTTCGTTTCGTTAATTTTCGAAAACCATATATAAGCGCAGAGACTGTTTCTCATAATGTTACATTGCTTTATTCGAGTCTTATTGTTCGAAGTATTTACTTTGGAAGTCCCTCCTATTTTTCTTCATTCGAGCGAACATTCGTCCAAAATTTTCATGTGAAGAGACATGGCTGGAAGACAAGAAATCGGAAATCTTTCAGTGCCCGTTAGTCCTCGTGCGATAAACAATATTATTGAACGAAATGAGCAACAATATTTATTACTTTCTACGATTCTCTCAACTCTTCTCATATGAAGAAATTATACGTGGAAATACAATCAACAAACGAGGGAATCTTCGAATCTATCAAATTGACTATTAATTACGCAAAAGAGATCAACTTCGATTCAAACACGGAAACAATTTCGGAAAGAGAATATAGGACTCATGAGCACGTACCTAAGCGAAAACAGACCAAAGTAAATCCTATCTCATTCGCAAACATATTCGTTAGCTTCCTCCGCTTATGGTGCGAAAGCTATTCTAGTGCGCAAGGAAAATAAAAATGTTCCAAAGAAAGTTTCATCCGCAAATACACAGGCAGCGTCAGCGCAATCACCGATGAAGAAAAGAAAATCTTACTTCGTCGTGATTATAATGCAGTAAACTACATTTCACGGAATGGAGAGAGTAATCAATGTGTCGATGCGCATGTAAACCAGCTAACATCTATTATCAACAATAAGTGCACACGATATTTGATCAAGGAGATAGAACTTCTGACTAATTCCTTCATTGACGCTGAAATCGTCAGACTCGTTTTCTGAAGCAATAAAGAAGAACGCGCTGTGAGAATACAAATAAAAAATTGTCATTTTTAGAAATATTTTAATATATTGTTTTTGGAAAATTTTAATCGAATTAAAATTTAATGAAATTGTTAACAATAGTTTTAACCAACTGTGGATTATGATTTTATATATCATATTTTTTATGTAATAAGTCATTTATCATTATAATATCACATTATCAATAAATAAATTTTTTGTGTTTTAAATTCTCGATTATTTCACTTCCATACCCTCATGCTCTCAACATTTCAGGTTTAAAAAAGGTAAATTTTTGTTCTATTAAAAAGCATCTCCGTCATAGAATACAGAAAGAATTTATTCGTGCTACCATGCGTCACATATTATTGGGATCTAGCTGCCGTCCTATCATTCAGTCGAATTCAATCAGAGGATTGTTGTCTCGATTAAGAATGTAGTACATTCTCCCTCACTATTTCGGTTTTTTGCAATGCAGTTGAATTATACTGCATTGCACGGGGACCGCCTCAGCCTGAGTGAGAACTATTCTCTTCACATAGATTTGAACGACAAATGCTGAACGACGATAATATTTAAACTTAATAAAATATACATGTATACATATATATATATGTACATATACATCTTCATATGTTCATCATCAAGAGTGATTAGGCACAGCAATCATATTTGAGAAATGTCTCAAGAGTGGCTCGACACCGTGTTGTATTGCATTTTATTCTTTTACCTTTACCGCGTCAATAACGTCATAATTTGCGATGAGCGCTACGAAAACAAATCCGTTTACGAAAACAAATCCGTAGTTTTTATTATAATATATCGCGTCATTATATCCATATCGGCACTACAGAAAGATTTGAATAGTGTTGTATATGTGAAATAATTCCGTGGAATCAGCTTGCAAATTCATGTACCATTTGTATCCGCACGCTTCAGGAATTTGCGGAATACTTGGGTTATTCGAAAGATAAACTTTACAGCACCTACGATATTGTCCAGTGAGACGCGACGTCGCGAAATTTGCTCTCTCTAACCGAATTTGATTCAAAGTCCACCGTGCTGCAGTTTTCCCTTTGCTCAAATAAATTTTGAGATTGCGTCGTGATGCAACATTTTGACAGTGGTAGAATCGCTCTTTCAACCTTTTAACCTTTTTTTACCCTTTTAATCCTTTCATTAACTCTTTCAATCCTTTCGCTACCCCTTTTAACCTTTCCGAAAATCCTTTTGATAACCTTTTCATTAGAACGATCGCAATCCTCACGCGTTCTTATTCATTGCTATGCTCTCCAGTGGCTCTCAACCTAGCTACGTTTCCGCGATACTAGGCAACAATCTATCCATTCAAATTCCAAACGCGAGTTGAGAAACTCCGCTGCACTATCAGCATTCCGAGGCAGGAAACATTCTTCGTAAACTGACTGATTCGACGACGTTCCCGAGGACGTACGCGAATATTAGAGTATTCAGCCCTTACGTTTGTCGACGATAATATCACTGACGATGATGCAAATCGTGTTATGTAAGCCGACCAGTGTAATTTCGGAGCCCGAAACTCTTCGAGACTTTTAAGCAAATCTCGTAATGGATACACGCAATAAGAACAGACTCCTCCCCCTCTATAAAGCTTCGACACGGAAGCCGAAACCTACGAGACTCGGGCAAAGGATATGATCACGAAAGAATACGAGTTAAAAGTAATTGAAAATGCAATTAAGGAAAAAGAATGCTGCCTCCAGGCATATGAAAACGCGCTTAGGCAACAATTAGAAGAAATTGAGAAAACGAAGCGACAACTAGATAGCGAATGCGAGAAATTCAATAGTCCGCTAGAGAGAATGAACTAATTTCGAGAATGTGAATTCGAGAAAAAGTGGCAGGACTTGAATCCGACACGTTTAATGAATTCGCGACCAACACATACCATAGGATGACGAATCCATCCCCACTTAATTACGCGCTTTCCAGTAGGAATAGAGGGGATTCTAACTTACAGCAACCAGCAGATCTAGTGTCGCGTGAGTAGAGAGGATGAAATCACAGATGCTGGGGTTCGAGGGAGAAAGAAGCGCGTCGTCGAAGTCCGTGTTAGAGAGAAAGAATGGGTTTGTTCCTTTTTTCTTTCACCCGTTGCTGTCTCTCTTTAAACTATTATCCTCTCTTTCCTACCCATTGTAAGATACAATTCTCTCTCTTCCACCCGTTGCCTATACTTATTAATTGCGCTCTCTTTTTCTTCCGTTGCGCTCTATTTTCTTTTCTTTTTTTGAATACGATTTTATTAAATTTAGATATGGTATTTACGATTTTTAATGATACGACTTAGAAACTAATTATGATAATATTTTTATGAATTTTTAATAATATAACCTGGTAACACTAATTTATAATAATATTCTTTTTTATCAATATAATACAAATGACCAAGCGCACTTTCTTATTGACTAATTCAATACTATTACGAAGATATGAAGAAAAAGTGGAAAAAGATACTAAAGATAAAATAATTTTAGAAGAAAAGGATATATTAGGTGTGGGAAAAAGTTTGTGGCGTTTTTCCCGTTAAATATAACGAGAAAGAAAAACGCCATGAACTTTTTTCCACACCTAATATATTTTAACATACATTTATTTATCATGTAATGCAGTATGTACAATATAATCTAAATCATAGATATTAGTTCACATTTTATAACAGAATTTTTATCATAAATTTTGTACAAAATGTTTACAACATCTTTTATTAGTAATACAATTTTGTTTTAAAAATAACAAAATATTCGAATTTCTTACTAACATCGTGCGTATGGTATATTGATTTAGTTTATAAAATACATGTTCAATACATTGCTTAAGTTCAAATAAGAAAAGCAGTTGTTGATTTCTTGTAAAAACATGTGCCATTTAATGTTAACTTCATGTTATTCGTATCATATATTTTAACAAGTTCCACATTTAGATCTTGAATCGGTGATGATAATAGGATTGTTGATTGCATTAATCGCTCGATATCTGCATGCCTCTCGATGTCGTCTTCATGTAACATGAGATATGAACATGTGGTTGCCTCGATTATCACAATTTGCACATGAAATACAGATCCTACAACGATCCCAATGTCCAGAAATTTGTACGCTGTCAATGCATATTTCCTCATCAAGATACGAAGCACGTAGCGAGGTTTCGAAGATGTACTAGACGATGTTTGAGAAAATGTGTTTTAAAAAAAGAAAACATCTTACAAAATATCTTACAAAAATACGTAACGTATAATACGTATAAGCAAAATATCTTATAAAATTAAATGAATTTATTGTCTCTTGCATTTCGCTTCATCCTGTTGAATTGGAACGTAATAGTTCATGGCTTGAGATATTTTATTTTCTCGGAGAACTTATAATTAGCAATAGCTGTCTGAGCTCTATTGAAGCTCTCTGAACGATTAATGCAGTAACGTTGCCCGGAGCTCTTCTTTTAAAGTATTCCCTTCCATATTTTTTTACATATTTTAAAATGAAGGGGATTTTATAATATTTTTTTATTATTTTATATTTTTTTATATTAT
>Ga0157363_1004604_pt1 | contig 12732 bp, 3 predicted proteins | sample AttsexASBM1_FD_111477 | JGI IMG/M metagenome (GOLD analysis project Ga0157363, IMG submission 111477) | Fungus gardens microbial communities from leaf cutter ant in Ribeirão Preto, State of São Paulo, Brazil - Atta sexdens ASBM1 | ecosystem: Host-associated > Fungi > Mycelium > Unclassified ...
ACAAAAAAGCTTTCTACTAATTAAACTTCTAAAAATGCGAATAATGTAACAAAATCCTTCTCTTCCTTGGTATTAATATTAAATCTTCATTTTAATTCTCTTTCGATGCAATTCGTCGAGAATGGGAGGCATCACGAATATCTGTAAGTTTTTATCCCCAAAACAAAATGTGGATGTATGTTTTCTGTGAAAATAATACGTTCATATTTTACGTACTGCACAAAGAATGTCTAAAATGTCAGGTATCGTTTATAAACCTCCATGTATTCTCGTTTTATTGTCTGCAGGCAACACGATGCAATAGATAGATTAGTAGAATTCTATTTTAAAATTTAATTATAAAAATTCTCAATATCCAATATTAAAAAGTTGTGGGAAAAGTCTGCCCCGATCAAAAAAGTAATCAAGAAAAATTTGATTTCAAATTGATAAAAGAATTCGTAGATGATAGTAAAAGATTAAAAAAGATTTTAAACAAGATTGAAATTCATCGAGACCTCTTTTTTTCAATCGCTTTATAATTCAAAATAATCCTTTCGTAAATTTGTGAAAAAAAAAAATTTATTAAAAGCATCGTTATAAAGATGAGAAAATAATCGCGGTCAACATAGAACACTCTATATCTAACTGACTATGGTCGCACCTTAATTAGCTTTTATAGGCCGCAAGCTCACTGAGATTGAAGTGCCTAACACTTCAATGCTTAATAGATACCTAAGCTTGAAGTGGCGGTCGGTGTGAAGAGGCCCTTAGAGTTCCTTTAGATCTTTATAGGTTGTTAGATTTTCGGAGTTCATTATATCTGTAGAGAGAAAGAAGAAAGAAAGTCAGATTCTTGGAGTTTTTACGTCTTTGGAGTTCTTTATATTTCAACAATTTCCAGGATCTTCTCAGATCTCCCAGATCTCTTTTGATCCGTATAGTATCTCGGAGTCTCTTAAAACACAATCGCGACAATGGGAAATAACGTTTTCGCGCAATTGCGCCTTTTTATTATTTTATTAAAAAGAATACGTTTAATTTTTAAATAATTTTAACTGCACAAATCGCATTTTTTAAGTCAATATTATTAAACTCTTATAGAAAAAAATAAAAAATTCCGTGAGAGAAAACCGGTTCAATCAAGATTAAACGTAACAAACGCTTTAATGAAGCAACGGAAAACAATTTCTTCATGCATTCTTTTTTCCATTTCCTCTTAATTTAACAATAACGAGACGTATAATCCAACAATATCGGAACAACAAGCTTGTTTACGTATTGTAATCATTTTTTCCTCTGTGTATTTTGCGTCAGTCGGCATACTTCCGACGCAGTCGTTCGCAGAACCCCACTCGTTACCCCTTGCCATGCTCCGTGCTTTAAACGGAGGTGAGTTAAATTGAAGGGTACCTTGGCGAAACAGCGCTAATACCGCATTCCACCCTCGAAAAAGAAGCACTCAGACATCGTACCAGCTCGTGCCACCTTTCACCCCTTTCACCCCCTTTCCCATCCCTTTCGTTAACCCTTTCTCTAATATGCAGTAAAGAGACTCACGTTCAAACTTTGGGCAGTAATTAATCCTGGAAATTACTCATTTTCGGTGTTGCGCGGGGCGAGGTTTTTCGAGCTACTGAGGAATACCGCCAACCAGGGCTCGCCGTCTTCACCACCCGACAAATTACTGATACCTCGTTAGTTAAATATTTGGATATTTATTCAGTTAGATATTGTATTGGTAATATATTTACTGACCAATTATTATATTGATTGATAATTGAATTATTACAGTACGTTTAATTTATAAATAAACACGTGGTAAATCAAAACAAATTGGCCACGGCAAATTGTCAGTTTTATTGCAATTGACTTATGAATACGTCTGCATAACAAGAGGACATTTATTAGATAATTCCTTGCAAATATCAAAATACAAACGTGATACATTTTCCATTTTATAATGTGTTTTATGTTCGTATAATTATTATGATATTTAAATATTACGATACCACCTATAACATTATCATATTGTATCCAAAACGCAATCACGGTATGATCAAAACGCAATCATAATATAATTACAAAATCGTAATTACTAGTGGGATCAATTTATGTCATTCATTCTAATGCGATTCGATTGTTAAATTCCGTCGCATTCAGTGAAATCGAGTACGTAGTATATTGAAATATACGTTGCTTGTACCACAATTTAATATTGATGCATGTCCTAATGATAAGCATATAGCAATGCCGTGGAATTAGAATACTTATCGATATCATCGATATTATCAAATGTTTCCACAATAAATAACTAAGTATTAAATGAAAAATCATATAAACATATACCACAGTATATAAACATATACCACATCGATTAAATTTGCGATTTAATGACGTATAATAATGGAATTATAATAACGGAATTATTGCCAAAATATCGAAAAATCATTCTGAATTTAATGAATAAAGAAGCCGTGTAATATTTATGTCTTCAAAACTGTTTAAAATATTCAATGAGATTTCAGATTATCGAAATATATAATCGGTGAATTAATTACCGATAGTATTAATATTATAAATAGAATTTACGGGTTATGATATATATTTGACACTAACAATAAAATTGTAAAACTTTTAAAAAGCTACGATATGAAAGATATCGCATTATTCTTGATCCAAAACAAAGTGTTGTAAAATTCCATTTTTACGCTACTATTGGATTTTGTGTTTTGCTTCGACCATGAAATTGGCGTCCACGCTGACAGGAAGTGCAACAACGGCGAGGAAGAAACGCGTACAGGACGAGATTAATAGTCGCGCGGCACGTTAGCATCGCATCGGGATAATTAACATACCGTATTTACATAGACATTAGACAAACAGTTGATTAGAAAGATATAGGTGGGCGGGCGGGCGCCGTTGGCGTGCCGTTGTAAATACAGCTGGTATTCCAGCAAGATAGCCACAGTGATTCATGGAGGACAGCCGCCACGCGGCGGATCTATAGATCCACCCTCCGATACCGAGACGTCCCACCCATCGCAACCCGGACAACTTCAACCCTCCACCCTTCCAGGCGCTGCCGCACGCGAACAGTCCATACGTTTCACCTGGATAAGGCGCGTCTGTAATCTATGGATTACCCCGAAGAAGTTAATGAAGGCACCCCCTATGGGAGCGAAGGGCTGAGTTTGTTACTGGAGGAAGTCGTAATTTTGTCGGAAATTTGGAGGAATTATCGGTCAGGGATTATGAGCTGGGCGATAAATCGAGAGGCGGAGAGTATTCTTGTATTATACGGGGGTGGATTTCAGCAGATTTAAATCACGACAGAAATATTTCAACGTTTTTTTTAATTTATGAGTATGATGTATATATCTGTGACTGATCGCCGCCACACATCCTTGCCATTTGTATTGTTTTCGAAGAATGAAATAAAAATAAATTGCTTAAATAATAATGTTTCAAAGTTCGACGATATTCTCTTCTTCTTTAACTATAATATCGAGTTTTATTCTTTTGCTTATTTTATTTGTTTTCAACGCGAGAAGATCATCAGGTAATATAATTAAGTAGATCGGAAATCTCGCGAGAAATAAAATCTTCAATGAGATGTAAAAAGAATTTGAACTTTATTATTTAAAGTACACTTCAAGTTCAACTTATCAGAATTTTTTCATTCTTTGAATACTCATAACTAAAAAATCATTGATTCCTTAACTACTTGGATAAATATCATCAGTTTGACCTTCAGTTTTGAAAGTTTATCACAACAATATAAAGACAAAGGATTATAAATAATTTATGATACTATTAGCAATTGAAAGGCAATAAAAATTATGCATTAGATTATTTAATCTTTAACTTTATTCTTAATTTAATTTATTATATTTTGAAATTTGTTAAGTGCTTGAAGAAACAAGTGGTTGTTACAACGAAAAAGATATTATTTTCCGATAAGCCTCAATAAGTGGACTTAGAGGCGGAACGACAGCTGAAATATTTATGTCGCAAAACACGCGCGTCGATACGATACGAAATGCGGCATCGTAGCTAGCGCATTACGCGGTTATATACGCGCGGCGATTACTCGACGTAAGATACAAATCCGATACTCCATCATAGCGCGGCGCGCGCTTGTTCATGGAGCCATAAAGGAACGTCGTGATAACGTAAATGATGAAAACCGAGAAGTACGTGCCGTCCGCGACGAGCGGTGGTTTTACAACTATCCACCGATATATATATATTTCTGCATTTTACCACTCGAGCTTTATTTAATTGCCATATCTGCAAAGAGAAGAAATTCCGCAAAATTACCTATTTCGCCAACGCGTCGCTATTGTACGTTAAACCAAATGTAATTTCTAATTAATCACACTTACCCGAGGAAACATTAATTTAATGTATCCCGTGCAAGATTTTTCAGGATAAATGGATCATACTTCACATTGTTGCGCCGAAAGAATACTTTGTAATTACAATAATTACATTGTGCGACAAAATTTGACTTTTTTGTGAATATTATTTTCGATGTACTTTTGCTTGCTAAATACGAATCCGTGATTCAAATTTGGTTATTAAAGCGGCATTTTGAGGAAAATGACGTAAAAGATGTAAAAAAATGACAATTTTCATGACACAGCAATAGCAAATTTTTTAAAAATTTCGTTTGTACCGCGCGAAAGTAATATCAACTTTTAGCTTTAAAATGTATTGTGTTTCGTTTTAATATGATTCTTTGTTTTCTAAATATAGCAATTTGAAAATAGCCGTATTTCATATCGCTCATATATATTTTGTCAATTTCATATATATTTCGTTTTTAATTTAGTATGATTCGATTATATTATATATATGTATCAAAATACTTATTTTTCTCGTAATAATTCAAATAGACTAAAATGCCTTTTTCATATATTACACGGGAAAAAAATTCTTTTCATATTACTATTTCGAGAGACCATACTGAAAAAAAAACGCAATTTAAAAGCTAAAAGTTTACACTTTTACGTGGCACTAATTTAGAAAAAAAATTTAGAAAAAAATTTATTGCTGATATTGTAACATCACAATAAAATAAAAAAAATCTTTGTTTTCTCATCTGTTTAATTTGATCTATCGTTTTTCTCGAGTAAATTTCTGACTTTAAATAACGGATTTATATTCAGCAGGTAAAAGTACGACAATGACTTCGTACACAAAAAACAAAAATGTATTGAACAGTGTTATTTACTATCAACATGTTATCAAAATCGTTATTTTTTTTTCTTTATTTTTATACTGTGCAATAAAAAGATTTTCAATAAAAGCACGTCTGAAGTTCATACCTTTTTTTCCTAAAATCTATATAGTGTGTACATTCAAATAATAATTGTTTTAAGTTTCGTTAAAAATAAAAATAAATGATCATGCTTTGTAAAGTTTCTTTATCGCGGATTCTTTGAGATATATTTTTGGGAAATGGTTGCTTAACGCGCAATATGCGACGTATCAAACATCAATAGCGCCATTGGCAACAAAAGTTGCTTGTTTTTCAATGCTAGATACAGTTGGTATCCATTGTATTGTATTCGGATTGCGTTGTCCACGTGATTTGTATAAACAATCGAATTGTTTGCTTTGAAACAGACATCAGTCACATTTTTTGCCAAATTGAGTTAACAGTGGTTTTCGATATTCCAGATCTCCCTTCTGTATTGCGTTCAAATAAAAGAGCTCGCGTTTCATTGCTGCAATACAGCTAATTTTGCAAATAATAGTAATAATATGATAATCAAAATTTCTTCTTGATGTGAATATTGCATTTCAATATGAAAACTAGAATTAATAAGCTTTACTGGATTTTGGAAAATTGTCGATAAAAAGAGTTCAATAACAGAAAGATGCGAAATTTCACAGTTAGTTTACTACAAAAAAACTTTGACAGAGAACACACAAATTCTTTTTATCAAAACAAAGTAAAACATTCATAAAAGCCGATCAAAACCGTTTGATAAAAAAAGCATATTGTTTTATATTTAAAACTGTTTTTTCTATAAACTGTGTATGCGTGCAATAAAACAATCGTTTCTACGTCTTTTACATCTCACAAGAAATCATTACCTCGTGAATCGTGTTATGATTTACTGAGCACCCCGTACAAGTCACGCTATTCTGTTGTATTTTGACAGATATGTAATTAAGGCCCGTACTGAATCATAAGTGGTAGATCAGTCATAAAACATCAGAGTACCTTGGGGGTTTCTCTCATGACGAGTGATGGGTTAACCGCAAGTACAGTATCTATATCTACCAAGCAGACCCAACTGCCATGTTGTATTCTGTGCTAAAGCTGCTTGTGTCTACAGTAGTAATTCACAGATCTTTGCCTGAAGTAACGTACATATTTGGTTTCATGTCACCTTTCTCCAATGTGTTGAAACAGATTAAAAAACAAGAGAAAGAAAATAGATCTTAATTTAGATCGATAAGCAAACTCGGCGGTGTAAAATTCTCTGTTATTAGAAAGAAAAAGAAAAGGATTTGCACTCGTGAGATGCATTTATCTATATTTAACACTGACAATCGAATCCAATATAACGATTTGTTCTCTGACCATTGTTCTGGCCCCAAGGTAGTTATCACTCGGGTACTCACTTGAAGAGATGACTCTACAATGCGTGAGTGAGGTGAATACCTAAGGATCCCCTTCTTAGCAGGGAAGAGAGAGAGAGAGAGAGAGAGAGAGAGAAAGGGAGAGAGAGATATAAAACTAAAACGGAAAGATTAAGGGATATTTGCGTGGCTGCCGCGCGATTTTCAATATTATTTTTATTAATATATTTCGTTAATATAAATCACTGAATATCTCTGACAAATCAATGTACTTTGATGCGTGCAAGGATGTACAAGGAAGACTTACAAGGATTATAAAAAGAAAGGCTATCCGTGCGTTTAAAGATTTACATTTACATTTAAAGATTACATTAACTTTTTTATGCGACATTAGTAAAAAACTTATAAAAAACTTATTTAAAAATTATTATAAATTTTTCTATATTGTAATACAAAAAGTAATACAGCAAGTTTGGCGGCGAACTTAGATTAAAAATTTCTATAAAAAGATATGTTTTTTAAAAAGTATTTAATTAAGATAAAAAGAGATCATTTTTATTCAAACTATAAAATTGTACTGTCAAATACCTATGTAAATATTGGTCTCATTAAAATGTTCAATATGTATATTTATTTTTATATGAAAAGTATAAATTTCCATAATTTCAGTTATAGACTGTACACTTGATATATCCTTAAAAAATACAGGTATTTAACAGACGTGGAATATCGTGTTTGTAATTTCTATTTCTAATTCGGGAATTTCCTCCAAATTTGACAGATATTAAATTATTCCGTAACAATTAACGTCTCGTAGGTATTTTTATTGGTGCCGACCACCAATATCTCTCTGCCCGGAAGGACATCCGTTACGCCGGTGCGACATTCCACGACGTAATTACCTTAACGCGTGATAATCCCGAAATTTTTCCGGGAAATTTTGAACGCGCGGTAAAGCGCAGCGGTGCTCGCAAGCGCTGCGTCGCGTCGCGTCGGCTCGATTATCGCAACTAGGGCGTCGCGACGCGAACAATAAATAATGCGACGCTAATAAACCCGGCCGCGTACACACGGCGCGTACGATGCAATTTCACGTGGGAATGCACTCCTCTTTTTTTCCGCGCGAGGCGGCGCCGCGCGGCGCCGCGCCGCGCCGCGCCGCGACGCATTGCTCGCTGTTGCATGAAACTGTGTTGAGCGGAAAAGCGATGTCGACTTATGCAAACGACGCGCTTTACGTGCACGTCGCGACGCGCTCGACGAACGCCGTAAAGGTAACACAACCTCATGCGAAGCCGATCACTAGATTTTTTATTGCAATATTATATTATTTAAATACCTTATGCCTCATGCGTGAAAGTTATAAGAAAAGTTATAAAAAAATTCCTCTCTCGAATATCTTTTTAATTTAATTTTATACATATAGTTCTTACAATTCTTCCACTTTTATGTTAATCCATTTTTATGTTTCTTTCATTTATTGTATTTATCTTTTATCATTTGTTATATGCTTTTGCTTTAAAATAAAACACATGATTTTTTTTTTTGAAAATTGTTTTTTATAAACATTGTATAATTGACAATAAACGATTATATTTTAAACTATTTATATTTCTTGAAATTCGCGTTTTCAACCAAAAGTTTCATGAAATTCCTTTTACGGGAAATAAAACCGTAATTGAATAATTTTTCAAATAAAATATTCCGCGGATAAAGCCGTTATCAATTGCACGATCAAAAACTATCCAAATATTTAAAATACCGCGACAATTAATATATTGCATAAAAAGTCGCAATTTTGCAGAACAGTTTCCACTCCCCCCCGTCCCCTTTGCTTTTTTGTTATTATTATCTCGCAAAAAAAACGTCGCTTTTGCTCGCGTTTATTTTCCGAGAAGCGAAATACTTTAAATTTACAGTGAAATTTAATAACTCTCCGAACGCAGAGGGAATTTATATTTTTGTTAATTAATGCGCGGCTCGCATATCTAGCTTATTCCTGTTTTTCTTTGCGAGTTAAAAATTAAACATTCAGGCACGATTAAACGGCGGAATATTTTTATCTAATCAACAGGTACGTTTTCAGAGCAATGTCAAAACGTTGTTGAATACATTACAATGGAATTCGACTATGTCATCGTCGATGACATCACATAAATAAATATTAAATCTTGTCTAATTCCGTCATGAATTTTCGATGATCGATGGTACCGCACGAGTATGCTAAACTCTGTCAGAACGGTCAGGTTAATCGATAACAGTATTTATTTACAGACAATTGTATGTTTAACTGTCGTATATCATTGTTGTTCTGCTATCCTTGCTTGCAACTATCGTTATTTATCGGTGATACTGAAATACAAATTTCCGAATAATACTAAATGTCGACATAAAGTTGTAGTAATTACAGTAAGAAAAAAATTAATCCAGAAATTCAGGACTAAATTATTATATTTGTTATATTATTTATCAAAACTTATTTTGGATAATAATTATAATTTTGATAAAATCTATAATTTTTCTCGCTGATGAGAAATCATGTGATTTGAACAAACTACACCTAATTTTTTCGTTAATTTTATTCCGATTGGAAGCTCAGCTGTCAGCTTTTTCATTCTCACTGTAAAATACAATTTATGTCTACTTTACGATTTATTTCCGTTGAGAGAAGATCATTGTGAGTCTTTATTGCCCATTGTGAAGAATAGTAGATGCCAGTAACACTTCCTCCTGTTGACATGACTTTCAAATATATTTAAAAACATATGTTACGGCACTTCATGTTATAACATAACGTATGTCATATTATCACTATAACGTATATAATACATTGTATATAAAGTAAGTCTTCTTGTAAAGTTAAATGAATCAAAATCTTATTGAAATAAAATATTAAAATAATGAAAAATTGATCATGTCATAAATTGATCGCATCAAAAATTAATATTGATGAATCTGCACCCAGAGAAAAGGTTGCTCCGATTTAATGAAATTTTCTTTCTTGCTACGTTAAAGAAAAAATTTCTTTGATTTAAACGTTAATTTTTAAAATCAAATATAATTTATTTAATTTAAAGAAATTATGTTCAAATCCAAGAAATGACGTTCAAATCATGATTCTTGGATTTCTTGGATTTCTTAGATTTCTTTAAATTAAATAAATTTTATTTGATTTAAAAAAATAACGTTTAATCAAATCAAAAAAATGTTTTCATAAATCAAAGAAAGAATGTTTTCTTTAATCATATAGCAAAGAAAATTTCTTTAAATCGAAGCAACTTTTTCTCTGGATGTGTTATTTGTAAATGAAGGATATTAAGTTAAGGTTATTTTTTAGCTAAGATTAAAAAGTTTTGAGAAATTATGTCATATTAAAGAAATTAGAGAAGTATCGAATAATGTATCGCTTATCTTGGGAAAAACATTGGGAACATATGGGAGAAATTATAATAAATGTCAATAAATCTGTTTATCGATAAAAAGTTGTCAAGTAAGACATCAAGATATTTCAGCATTAATTCTTGAGATGTCTTACTTTTATCAATAAACATGATAATAAATTTATTGACTTTTGTATTGTTACTTAAATACTTGGAGAAAATTTATTTGGCGAAGATTTTCAAGTGATTCATGAGCAACGAATACAAAATAATTCCTTGATTTCGAATTTTGAGCTTTGAATAACGAATATGCTTATCAAGCATTATACGTGTTGAAGTACTAATAATACAGTTTTTTTTTTGCTTAATACCTTGATATATCTTATTTAACCAATTTTAAATTTATTGTCTTTAATATGTAATGATTTTTTTCACGAGTGTATTCTCGCTATTTCTTCGTAATAAGCGATCAACTCAACTCCTTAAGTAATCCTTTAATATAATATAATAATTTGTCTTGAAAATTTTTTATTTTATCAAAAAATTAGTCTCAAACTTAATATTCTTCTTTATTATTATAATAAAGAAGCTCGTTATCAACTATACTGTTAAGTAAGGTATGTAATCATCTAACCACATTTAATTAATAAAAGATCTAATTTTCAAAGTTTCATACGTATATCGCACTCCTGTCATATCGCACTGTATATACATAGATTTGTCAATACGAGACAACACGATACTCGCATCACGTAGGATGTAGAGGTATGCATCCCAACATGGATCTGGGTTGCAGTCTCACGAATGCACGGAGATTTTTAGAACAACGTGAAATCCTTCGTGTCTTCGTCCCTCGGAGTCTCCTCGGATTCTCCACGCTTTCCTTCTCCACACCTCTCTTTTTCTCTCCTTCTCGCGAGAATTACGAAATCCCCTAACACGTCGCGTATAATGCACACTAGTGCATTCGGGATGATGCGGATACGCGTACGCGTGCATGCATGAGTACGTGCGTGCGTGTTTCATGTCTCGTCGCTCGTTCGCGCGCGATCGAGTTTACCCGCTCGCGCTCGCACGTCGGCATGAGAGCGTCGGCTCGCTGAAATTTAATTTGTCCCGACGCAAAACTAGTTCTATCTCCATTTTCTACGTTATTTCTGAAACACGTAGCCTGTCTCGAGAATAAGCAAGATATCGTAGCAAAAAGCGGAAAATGAGAAATGATGTCAAAGGTAAATCGAAACGAACTTATTTGATTTCTAAAATACATTTTAGATCAAGCTTGAAAGAAGTGTACGATGATAATTATATAGCCATTGGAGCTATAAGTAAATAAGAGCGCCTTGATAATCAGCATTTTTTTCCCTTATTATAACCGAATTTTTTAAAATTGTTATACAATTTAATATCCTATGCGATTTATTATGTGCTGATGCAAAAGGATTTGCATTTGTAAAACAACGTGAAACTACTACTGTTAAAATTCTCAAAACAGCCAATCGATTCCAGTTCACGTAAGTTCATAAATCGAAAATAGACGGTATCGCTTTGTTTCTAGCCAATTTTTTAAATATTTTACCTTTTCGCTTCTAAATAAAATAGCAACGTTGTTACTGTTGGTCTTCGCACGTATCGAAAAGCTCTGCGAACGACTTGAGGATGCTCGGCTAAGTATACAATTCATGAGAAAGGATATACAGACGCAATTACTGTGCGCAATATTGGCACGAATGACATCCACTGTGTATTTATATGCTAGAAATATAATATGTAAAACCTACTTTTATATTAAACTTATTGCTATAGTCGACATTTTAAACATTTTAAATCTTTGGTTTATTTTAAATTATTCCGTCATAGCGAAATATTTATAAATATTATTATTTGTGACAAATTGTGATAGTCTAATTTTCAACATTGCATATCTTTGTATGTTTAGTTACCTTTTGCAATAATAAATGTCCACAATGGAAGAAAAAAAATGGGAAAAGTAACGTGTAAAACGTTTCCGCATATTCTAAAGAGCGTCATGTAATAAAATTTCGTAATGTAAAAAATGTTACACAATGAAATTTAGTACTGTATTCCCAGTTTTCGCGAAAATCTTTTCACGTTTATCTGCTGGTAACAAATGAAACTTTTGTATTATAAACTTCTCTCGCTATCGATTAAAATATTAATAAAAAATGATATTTATCTAATATTTTAATATTGGCAATTAAAAAATATTTTGGATTCAATAATTAAAAGTTAAGCAAGAGGTGCCTAGATTGCGAGATTATTTTGCTTATAAAAATGAAACTTTTAACAAATAACAAAGAAAGATAGTAACATAAAATCATCGAGCAGCAAGTATAAAAGTATATCACACCATTCGAGCAAGAATATCAACATTAGCACAATATCGATACACTTCTGCTTCTCTTTGCTGTTCGATGTTTCTATCTCTAAAGATCTTTCTGCGCTTGATTGAAGGACGCATCCAAGGATATGTATCCTCAGATGCATTCTCGCGAAGGCTAATGTACGAACATTCGTGCTTTCGTTCTTCGTTTTATTTATTCGTACTTTTATTTCCGAGATAAACTCTCCTTCTTGCTTTCCGTCCACGGTGTCTTCCTTCCAGCAGATTTCCGTCTTATTGTGTCGCGTAGCGTTTTCCTCTGATAAGAGAAACGCTCGTGAAAAGCAGCGTTCGAAGGAAGACGCGCGTTTCTGTCTGAGAAATTTCGTTAAAAAACGCGTATGCGTTAGCAGAATCATAAAAATAAAA
>Ga0157363_1004606_pt1 | contig 12732 bp, 16 predicted proteins | sample AttsexASBM1_FD_111477 | JGI IMG/M metagenome (GOLD analysis project Ga0157363, IMG submission 111477) | Fungus gardens microbial communities from leaf cutter ant in Ribeirão Preto, State of São Paulo, Brazil - Atta sexdens ASBM1 | ecosystem: Host-associated > Fungi > Mycelium > Unclassified ...
ACTTATGGAAATCAACCTGGGGCTCAGATTTCCTCTGTGAAGCTTCGAACTTAGTCAATGGTTACATCCGAAGGCGATGCCTCCGCGGGAACGTTCTGTCGACTAGTTCATACCTCTGACCAGCATTTAGCTCGCACGGAGAACAGATTGAAGAAAACTGCCGAGTGTTTGGTTGACCCAAAAGTGCCACGCCTTCCGATCTGTTACCTGGATAGCCGCGGCTCAGGGTTTCAGCTCTCGGAGAGCTCTCTGGGGACGAGTCTCACGCGAAGTTCACAATATTTGATCTCAGCGAATTTGAGGGAAATCTCGGCTTTTAGGGTTTAGGAAGGACATGGTATACCAATGACCAAATGTCACGAGACCAAGTTCTCGAAAAGAAAACGAATGTCGACCAAGAACATCACTTATAATCTGGCTGTGAGAAACGGATTATGCTCACGAATAGATAGCTTTCACGAAGTGAGGAGATATAGAACGAAATCCAATGACTTGCTCGATTTTTCGGTATCATGTATTAGGCGCTGGCACTGGGAATGTTTGATTGTGATGCAAGGCAAAAGATTCAGGTGACGGAAAAGTAAGTCAACATGTGTTAAGATCGTGTGCCGTTCTCTCACAAGTGCTTGTGGTAGATCAGATAGGTGATGATGACGCTGCGCTGACGTCACAGATTATCTGGCCCTCGTGAAGCTCCCTGTCCAGAAATTTATTTTAATTATTATGTACGCTAAGTATTCATATGTTGTTGTATCGAGCCTATCATCTGAAAATTCGACGACGTCACTCCTAAATCCCGAAAAAAATGAAAATGCAAGACGAGGACAAACTACAACAATCCAAATGAAAATGCTATGCTGATATCAACAAGAAAAAAACTGCGAGGTGAGGAAGGCAAAGAATGGATGAGCATTCCATCTGTCCCAGCAGAGGGGTGGAGGTCAAGAAGATGGCACGCAATGGACAGCGATACAGAGCGAATCGAGGCTGGAACGCGCGGGAGAGGGAGCATACGAAACTGTATTATGCCGCGATTAAAACTCGTCATGGGGTCGTTTGGGCGCAATGGATGAAAGCTGTCTGTGATGGAAACAGCTGATACGGCGAGTGAGGGATGCAAGGCGGATACCAATAAATAGGTGTGTGGGCACAGGGGAGATCGGATTGCGCAGTGATTTAATGACAGAACTGTGTGATCGGGGTATGTGGCGAATGGCCGCAGCACGACGCTGTTACTTGAAAACGCAGTTCACCTGCGTGCAATGTAGCGCCAGTATTTGGCATTGGGGGGCTAATGATATGTTATCAGAAATTCACGCCTGATGTAAAGCGAAACAATCGATGCTAACCTCACTACCTGGAGTCGAGTCATCTGATGCAAAAGTCAGACAGAATCCACTGTTTATCGGAAAGTCACCTACGGTCTCGAACACACTCCCAGATGTCGACGCCACGCCCTCTCGGATCCCAGACTCCACACTGGCTGTACAGTGGCCAGTGAACATTGAGCTCCCAAATTCTTGTGGCGTTGGCGATCACGGGCATCGTATATGTTGAAGGTTGTGAGGAGTCTGACGACAGCTTGGAAGAATGGAAAAGTGTCAGAAAACGCGGGTTGACGATGAGGACTGGGGGAAGAATGAATCATAGAGACCTTTATATAAGTAAAGCAAATAGATCGTGCTGTAACACACCGAGAGGGCACAAGCCGCAACATGGTTCCGTACTTTCCAAATCTCGATCTCTTTCGAATCTCGGGGATCGAGATTCTTGTCCTGCAAAATCCCGTCTGTTCTGGGATTCTTCTGAGATTTCATCTTGGTCAGCCCTCAAGGCTCAAGGCCTCGAGCTCAAGCCTATGGCTCGATATCAACCAACGAGGCAATGTGTCATTCAAATCCCACGCTATTCAACTCTAGCCGGAGAGTTTCTTGTAGACCTCAAGATGATCACAGTATCGTTTCAATTCTCCCAATTGATTGAACTGCTAGACGTCTATCATGACCTTGACAGGATGCATCAATATAGCACAAGCCCAGATCCTACTGTGATGGACCACACCGCACTACCAACGCTGGAGCTGCAGAGGCAGAGTAAACCACTGTACACAAAACTTGAGCTTCGTTGCATCTTCATCTTTTGCACGCCCCGCTCAACACGACACGCCAGGTACTTGGTAAATGAGCTCGACTGTCGACAAAAAAATCAAACCCCATTTTGTCTCAGAATGACCTTCGGTCATCTCTGGCCCCCAAGCCGACAAACGCCTCCCAACTCCGAAATATTTCTTCGGCTAACGCAAGACTACCGTATGTGCTTCTGACCTAGGCCCAGCCACTGTTCCATGAACCAATTGTCGGATACATCACTAGCTTGCAGAACGCACCATGAGCTCGGAGAGACTATTCGATATTTCCGATAGTTCACCGAGTATACCGGTACTGCTGGTTCATCCCGGTTCCTGCTTTACTAAGAGAGCCACTTCAACCTTGACCAAGACCAAACCCCTATTTGTCCATATTCAATTTCCCAATGACTTCAGTTGAACCCCAGATAAGTTGAATTGGGCAGCCACGAGACCACCACACCATTGTGGAAGAACCCCCGAAACCCAATCGCTCGACCAAAAACTACTTCCGATGGGCCACCGCTTCGATTGTTTCCCCGCTAGAACTTGCCTTCTAAGATGATCCCCACTTGGTTGGCTTTTGTTGGCAGAACGCTCGTGACAAGAAGCAACATAACGGGAAGGACTACACGTCGTTACATCCCGCTGGCGCTTCCGCGAACCCATCGTCTTTATATGAAGTGTCTTCAGTATGTCAAAGTCTGAATTGCGAAGAAAGGTCCGGGTTCTACAAAGGCAATGTTTACCGACGGCTTCCATTCGGTCGAATGAAAGGGGAGAACTCTATTTTTCAAATATGAGGCATCAGTGTGCAGGTTTAAACGTCGTATGGGCCACCTTTTGTCCGATGTGGTTGGACTCTGGATTGAAGCATACGAGGGAAGGTATTCCCGGCGATAACACAGATGATACATGTCTTGACTTGTGTATTCCTCTTTTACCTTTGCACGAGGGTGAAGTCGGCTGAAACTTCGGGCAAGACTGTAGTTCTAAAACCTTAGCCTATGCGAGCAGACCATCTTGCCTGACGTCCTCTGTGGATCCAGGTGACAGGAATAGGGGACAAGGCTTACAGGAGCGTAATTTCTACGTCAAGATTACATGTTACAGAACCTTATTTTCATCAGTGCTTCTCTCAAATTGTGGCCACACGAGCCTGAAAAGGATGTTCATTATTCATGCCAGGGCATGGTGGTCCCTGAGGCCTGGGCGCCACAGTCTTCACCCAGAATCCCGTGTTTTTCATAGTGGATTAACTTTTTGCTCTATTGTGCTGCATGGATCATGTAGAAGAGCACTGCAGGGTCCCAGTGCCCCGTGGCTTAACTGTTAGTCAAACCCGGATATGACGTTGAGCAAAGCCAATAGCCTGTGATCACAGAGAAAGCTAACAGGGCTTGGGAGTACTGAGTTGAACAAATATATCACAGATCATCGATCAGCGTTGGAAAAGTCCAGCTTCTCGGAAGGTCAACAACAGAGGCTCATCATTCATGGCGTAATCCGCCATAGTAGGTATAGTCACCTTGCTGTGGAGTCAACTACAAAGGACTAATGAATCTGCGCTTCTGGTGAATGTCGTTCTTGATGAAAATGAAAAAGCAGCTGCAGTATCATTGTCTATCGATAATCCAATTTCAGAGATCCGTTTACTATATTCGTCTGAGATAGCCTCATTTATTGCTAGTCCTGGAACTTACAGACTCGCGAACTGCTTTGTGCGTGGTATACTCCACAGATTTGCCTTTATCCGCAGGAAGACTATCATGAATTCGCGAGGTTGGAGGACGCAGTGATACCGTTATCAATGGTTCCCCAGACCTATACTACTCCACGTCATTTCGGCTATTGATATGGTCAGACGTATCCTACCAACGGGCGTCTTATCTTATCGAGCAGCCGGAAATGTCGGGCAAAAGCTTTCTCTGAAATGATCTCCTACCACAATATACCAGCTCACAGCCTGTTTGCCTCGAGGCAGGATGGGCTCGAGGGCTATTTATAACATATGAGATTGATGTTAGAGTGATGTTAGTTGATATCAAAAACTAAAGTATGTGAATTCGCGAAATCGAATTCCAGAATAAGGGAGAATATGAGGAGCAGGATGAATTACTGATGAGGGACTATATTGCTACCATGGGATCACTTCTGGTGCTGATTCGCCATCACGTTGTGAGTTGAATATTAACCGGGGGCGGCACACACACACATCAGGTCCACGTTTCTATTTCTCAGACTAAATAGACTCTAGTGCGAGCTTTGAATTAGGCTTCAAAAGTGGGACCTACAATTTGTCCGCCTAATCGGCTCTATTTTTCAAAAGTGGAGCCAGCTTCAAAATATTATTATCAGTCCTATAACACCCAAGTCAATTCTGAGACCAGGGGATTGATTTTGTCGGTCGGAAAGGGGCTCGTTAGAAATGAATTATTTTCAAAAAAAGGTCTGCTGGTTTTTAATAGCTTGCGCATGCGAAAAGAAAGCTAGAAACTAGGGTATAGCCGGGTTCTCAAGTTCACATTCGATATATGAAGGTTGAACGACTTGTAAGGGAAAGAGAGAAAGACTGCCAAAAACAATTTTTTGTTGTTCCGTCAAGATAAGTTTATTAATTAAGGAAGTTCAATCTCAAATGGGGTAGTAAAGAAATTTCTCTGGCCAAGGTTAGGGGAAGAGTCCTGGAAGGGAGATCAAAAAGGAAGAAAAGAGAAGAAAAAAAAAGAAAAACACATTGATTTAGAATTGAGTATACTATCCATGATCGATCGGTGTTTTTTGGTCAAATCCCAGTTGACGTTAGCCGGATATCAGATTTCGTTTCTGCAATTTGTTGGGTGATCAAAAAAAGATTTCCCTTCTACTAAGGTACCAGAATTTTTTGTTTTGTTTTGCGTCCTTGGTTATCATCACCCGCCCATCAACATGATGCAGTGAAGAAACACCGAACGAGTCTGCTCTCTTCTGGAAAAAGCATAGCTGGGGTGGATGGTTGTATGTTGTTGACTTCGAGACCAAGTTCCGTAGATAATACAGCCTGAGTTAGCCGGTGCTTTACAGTCATTTAGGAGGGAAGGGATTGTGATTCAGTTCGTAAATCATAATAACAAGGTTCGTTCTCACACTTCTGATACGCCCACTGCAACCATCCTGACAACCGATTCATCATTCATTTCAGTGATGGTCGAGCTTTGATAGCAAGGAATGGAAAGCGCTCGGAAAAAGGGTAATATCCAAACCTAGAATGGCGAAGAAGGGAGAAAACTGGTTGCCCTGTCTGTCCAAAAAAAAAGCCAAAGCTCTCGTTATAGATTAAACTCGGTGTTTAAGTTGATCGTCGACCCTAAATCTTTATGAGGCTGACGGTGCCGTCAACTAAGTGTCATGAAATACCAAGTCGACTCTGTGTCGGACAATTACTCTGGACCAGAAGCTACACTGATATGATATTGAATAGGTATCGTCTCATGCTTTTTCCAACGTTTAACAACGAGTTCCAAGTTCACATGATCTCTAACAGTGAAGTGACCGAAAGAGTACCATTGGAACTAGTTTCTTTTGTGATTATATCATATCGTCCAACGTTTGAATAAATATAGCTGATCTCGAATAGTACACCCGTAATTCAGTCTCAAAATACCAAAACTTTGAAGGCTCTTGGCATGATCAAGGGATACGCCCATCCAAAAACTTCGGAGAGGCCTCAAGATTTCAAGAGTGGTGTCGCGAGAATCCCGGAAGATGAAATCCGAATGAGACTTTTTTTATATAGCAAAAAACCCTGCTCCACGACAGTGGCTAGCCTAGATTCGAATAAAAAATATGATCTTGCCGAGTCCAATGTACCTTTGCTGTCACCTGGGACTGCATTTCTAATCTTTCCTAAAGAAGGGGATGCTTCGCCAAGAAATAGAAGAATCGTGTATGTCTTACTGCATGGACTACAGTAGTCTGGGCGATCGCCAGGGTCACACAGAATAATTCTTCTCGGGTTTCGAGTACCTATCACCTGTCTTTAAGGATTGGAAAAAGTCGAGGAGGCCTAAGCAAACGGAGATTCGCAGAATCGATGTCATGTAGAGTGCGTTCAAAATCCATACTAAATTTGCAACGGAGTGATCCAGAAAAGAAGTGAGTTTCAGATCAGTAGGAATGTCCGCCGACGATGAGAGGTATGTTTTAGCAGGTTGGTGGAGATTTTTGGAGAGAAAACGTCTCCAGATCGAGGGCTTCAATTGAGGGATCATTCAAATGTGGGGCTGATCAGAGTGAGAGAAGGATAGGGGAATGAGATCAACATAGAAATTTGAGAGCACGAATGGAAGTTCATTTCGTGCTCATTCGCCATCTGGTTCGTGAGTAGGATTCTCCCCATGTGGAAGCGTATCTACTCGTCGCTCAAGTCACAAACAAAGTGCAGCCATTGACAGGGGGAAAAAGTCTCTCCAGATGCGTTGGTAAGTTCCTCAAGTGAGGTTCATTCGTAGAAGAAACTTCGGGGGTTTCGAGTAGTTACGAAGAACGCGTCGAGCCCTAACAACGACACCAGGAAGGAGACGAAGGAATTGATGAGCACAATCAGGAATGAAAAAACGTACCGGAGTCTGAAATTGCGAATCCCAGGATTTGATCTCTAATCGACCCCGTGTGAGTTTGTTATTTAGTTGATGCTGAGATCAATCGCGTATCAAAGACAGTCCAAGTCCATCACAGGTGAATAGTCATTATAGAGCTTCGGATCTCGACTAAGCAAGACTCAGATTTCTGTCAAGAGTCAGGATCTGGGGCTGTCTGATAGGAAGGCGCAGAAGTGAAACTCTGTGCTATTTCTCGGAGGTAACCTGTGGTAACCACCATACCGAAACATCTTGCGGATGTAAATACACGAAATTCTAGACCATCCTGGCATATCAGATACTGTGTCGGCTGTGGAGTTAGGATTTCGACCTTGAGAAGATTCTGAGAATGAGAGAATGCACTGAAAAGAAACTAAATTAAATACGAAAATCATCCATTAAATGACAGGTAGTTAGTTTGAGTCGTTTGTATGTGTACCTCGATGGGACGCTGAAGAGATAGAAAGCCTGCAATCAATCGCAGATAAGCTTAATGAAAGAAAGCCACCGTCAAACAATCTGGATAGTGACACCGGGTAATAAGCTGTGTTTGGACTCGGAAATCTCGTGCATATGGAGACGGGGATCACGGTAGTTCGTTGGCATCTCAACGATACATCCCTTGTGCATTGAGCATTGTCTTTGAAAGTTGTCTAAGAATCTCATAGTCATTGGTTGTGTTTATTCACACTGAATTGATTTACGATCACGGAGTTCGTATAATATAGTATTGCACTGCCTAGCTAACCTAGAGTGTAGGTCACCGATCATTTCGGATCGAGAGGTCTGTGGCGTGGACGATTGGGAACGGCGCTTGAGGCTCAACGGTGGAACTGCGGGAAATACTCAATGGTCGTGAAGTTGTGGCCTGGATGGGCCTGATCAGTGACTTACTTTCTGCGGTGACCGACTGCCATGGACTTGAAGCATATGCCAACGTACAAAAGGATGGTATGATCTCTCATACGCTACTGAAAAGTCAGCCGACGTATCGAAATAGGGTCTACAGTTCACTGCCTCTTTAGCGGTAGCTGGTGTTCTATTTTACTTTGCGAAACGCAGTGTCGCATCGAAGAGAAAAGTAGATTTGGACGAGTCCCGTACTAGTACGTTTTTGACAGGTTCGAGACTATACTGGACGGTCGTGGTTCTGACTGGGCCTGTTGCTGTATCTTGATAGGTACGACCCGTTCTTTGCGGGGACCCAAGGACCTGTCTGCAGAGAATGGATCTTAGAATTTGCAACAATAGCGTACAGCACATCTCGGTGGCCTTGAATAATGGTATACTAAAATTTAATTTCCAAGCTTGAGTACCGGCTGTCAATTCTGCCTCTCCCGGACAAGCAAGACAATATGTCCAAAATGTCTCAGATTCCGCTTCGGAAGTTTGGCGGTGCTCATTGTCATGAATCCCAAGGCTAATCAGTAGTCAATCGCAACGGATTCTCACTAGTGCAGCGAAGAAGAAGAGACGATGAGAACTGCGAATTGCAATTGCCAGGTTCTAACAAAGACAAATTAGTGTCCGACAAGCCTCGGACAGGTCGATGGATCGACTTCCAGAAGATAGTGCAAATTTTTTTCTTGGTTAGTGGTCTATTTAATCGCGATAGCTGGGATTCTCTTAGCAGCATCGACGGATTGCAGATCACACATAACTACAATCAGAAAGATTCCAAAGGCAGTGGAAATGCAGAGTCCTGAGACCCACGATAGGGGCAGCAATTTCATTCACTCACATTCTCCACCAGCACCGCCCCGGCGTATGAGAGACCTAGCAAGTAATCTGAGACACCCAGAGGTGCTCTCGAGCCCCTTTGCAGTGCGATCTCTCTGGTACTCCCTCATTGCACTCGTCACCCCCCCATCATCCCTGCGGCTCAAAGGTCGAATGTATTTGCAACGAAACATGTGGACTCGAAGGTCTATGCCCAGAGGCGAGGTTTCACCCCCGCCTGCAAATATTGGCAAGGTATGTTTCAATCGATGAGTGCTTGTAATGAGTGCTAAGTCGATAGACCATTTTTGCTGGGGGTGTAATTGTTGCTGCTGGATTGAGCGCACTTTATCTCAACATGCTGCGCAATAAGCACAAGCAAGAGCGAGATGGAACCAATCCTATTTGTATGTTCCTCCTGTATCACATTATGTTTAGGCTCTCGACCAACGCTACAATGCAGACGAACAGGTTATAGCTCACGCTAATACTAAACCTATCAAAATAGAAGACATGAATTCTCTTCCTGCCTTGTCTACTCCTCTCCGTTCTTCTCGCGCTATACCGCCTCCCACCAAAGAACACAACGCCAAACACATCACGATTGAGGACTTTAAAGCTTCAGGAGATCATGATATCTTTGACCGTTATCAAGCTCCACAACCGCAGCGCTCAAAGGGAGATGGCAGTGGGCGAGTTTACACGAAATCTCCTGACTATGTGAAAAACTACGAGAAGACGAAAGATAGGATTGCAAAGGATCGAATAGGGAAAATCCAGATGCCAAGCTGAGCTAGGAAATGGTAGTAGAAGACCATGTGATGTCTTGACAGAATGTTTTCGCCACATGCCGTGTAGATCTAATTCATTGTCATAATCTGAATGCCGACTAACTGGCCCACAGTGCATGATACCAAGCACGGTCACCGTGGTTGTTCTCCGCAACTGCTTTCCACAAAAGTGGCCGAATCCACGTGATGTAGATCTGCCCTCCGATTGGTTGAAACAGAATACTCCGAGTTTGTAACCTCAAATGTCTTGCGCTCCTCCCTTGTAGTCCAGCCTCAACCAGATGATCCTGCCAGCTGTCCGTAACGTCGCCAGACACCCAGCGACTTTTCAGCTTATTCGGAATATCTCAACAACGATTGCAAGGTCAAAAGACCCATGGCCACTTCCACATACACCTGAACACTTAGCTTCGACAGCTACTGACTCAGACATCTCCCCACCTACACCCATTCCGCGACCAAATGAGCCTGTGGAGCAGCTTCGAGCGCGGTTGGTCTATCAGTCGAGGAAACGTGGAACCCTCGAGTCGGATCTGCTTTTGAGTACTTTTGCGAGGGATAGTTTAGTGACGATGAATGAGGCGGAGCTGAAGGAATACGACAAGGTACGAGAGGGCTTTGTCTGTCGCACGGATTTCTGGATCCAGGTTTATTATTGTTGTTATTTGAACAGTTGCTGGATGAACCGGATTGGGACATTTATTACTGGTGCACAGGAGAGAGAACGCCTCCCGCACGATGGACGAACAGTAAGGTGTTGGGACAGCTGGCAGTGCACGCGAAAAACGAGGGGAAAGTCATCAGAAAAATGCCCGCGCTTTCATGACTTGGGACTAGTTGAATTTGGGCTGAGAAATTTCTTTCCAAGTGATAGTTAGAATCTGCTGAGGTTTTCTGGCTGTACAGCATCATGTACATAAGGGGTAGCGTGTGAAATATACGAGCAGCTAAGTTTTTGGCCACACAGCCTGCTCTCAACCAATACCTTCACTGTCTGTCCTGTATCAGCCTCTACAGCCTCTACCAGCCATAATAATCTCCATTGCACTTACATCTCCCCGGCATCCTCCCAGAACTACAACTCATGTCTCACCCGCCACCTTCATCGTCGTCGTGAGCTTTGTTGCCATCCATTATCCCTTCCATCCTGCTGACCTGGCGATCTTTGCCTCAGAACACTTCCCAGCAACACAAATGACTCTTGGAAAGGCAGTCTCCGCCCACCCCCCAAGGACCTGCGCCCGCAAACAGAAGATGTAACCGCTACTCGAGGCCTTGAATTTGAGGACATGGACCTCCGACGTGAGCTTCTCATGGGGATATTTGAAGCAGGGTTCGAGAAGCCCTCCCCCATTCAAGAAGAAGCCATCCCTACCGCCCTCACCAAGCGCGATATCCTCGCCCGTGCTAAAAACGGTACTGGCAAAACAGCTGCTTTCGTTATCCCTTCTCTCCAGCAAGTTGATGTAAATAAACCTAAGATCCAGGCATTAGTTCTGGTCCCCACGCGTGAGCTTGCGCTCCAGACTTCACAGGTCTGTAAGACTCTCGGAAAACACATGGGCCTCCAGGTCATGGTTACCACCGGTGGCACTACCCTTAAGGATGACATTTTACGTTTATCTGAGACAGTGCATGTCCTCGTTGGCACGCCTGGTCGTATTTTAGACCTTGCCGGCAAGGGTGTCGCTGATCTCTCTGAATGCCCTGTCTTCGTAATGGATGAGGCAGATAAGTTGCTCTCAGCCGAGTTTTCGCCGGTGATGGAACAGCTTCTGTCGTTTTTACCCGAAGATCGTCAGGTCATGTTGTTCAGTGCGACGTTTCCGATGATTGTCAAGGATTTCAAGGTGGGCAGTTTTTCTATGACATATATATTCGCCTACGCTGATAGCGACCAGGACAAACACATGCGCTCGCCACATGAGATCAACCTCATGGACGAACTTACTCTTCGTGGTGTTACTCAATATTATGCTTATGTCGAGGAGCGCCAGAAGGTCCACTGTCTCAACACGCTCTTCTCCAAGGTATGTTTGTTGCGTCAGGATTATGAGCTGTTTGATGCAAACGAGCTTTTTGTCCAGCTCCAAATCAACCAATCTATTATTTTTTGTAACTCTACCAATCGAGTTGAGCTTCTAGCCAAAAAGGTCACCGAGCTCGGGTACTCGTGCTTCTACTCGCATGCTAAAATGCTTCAATCCCATCGTAATCGCGTTTTTCACGACTTCCGTAATGGTGTCTCTCGTAATCTCGTCTGTTCTGATCTCCTCACGCGTGGTATCGATATCCAAGCTGTGAATGTCGTTATCAACTTCGATTTCCCGAAAAATAGTGAAACATATTTGCATCGTATTGGGCGTTCTGGACGGTTCGGTCATCTCGGTCTAGCGATCAACCTGGTAACATATGAGGACCGGTTCAATTTGTATAAGATTGAACAGGAGCTTGGGACGGAGATACAACCCATTCCGCAAAACATTGATCGAGGACTTTATGTGGCACCCAATGCTACTGACGATCGGCATCAGAAACCTCATTCTCAACAACAACAGCAACAGAGGCGACCCGCCCCCGCATTGCTTCCCGCTTCGGCCCCTGTTCAAGCTCAAAGGACTGGTCCTCCGATTCTCCAACAGCCTCAGTACCCAACCCAGCCGCAGCAGCCCGTTTACAATAGCCAAGTTCCCGTGAGACCCAACGGGGGAATACCTCCGTAGCAAGGCCAGCCAATGCGGGACCACCCTGCATACCGTGGCGGTGTGCCTGTTGGTCGGTGAAGTAGAGGAGAGAAGATAGTACCATGTCCTTCATGTTGCCCATGATCCTTTTCCCCTTGGATCATTGGTTGTCATGACCCTTTAGACTGACCAAATATTGTATTCTTCCGATGTGCTCGTTTCCCCCCTCGCCTGGCATTTGACCCTCCTTCCTTGACTTTCCTTACAACCCCCCCCCTCCCGTCCCCCCCAAATTGCACTGCTCATACCAGACATAATCTTCATTTCGATAACAGTCTCCTCTCCATTCCAACCTCTTTTGAGTTCGTACCAATGAACGATGACCATGATATCCAATACCCTAGTATCGGTTTTCCTCCACTCTCAACGCTCAACGCTCAGCCTCGATCTCTCTTCCCTCCCTTTTTATCTTTTCCACGTCTCAAGCAAATTGAAGCCATGATGAAATCTGTATCAGTGGTCCCCTTCCTCCCTACCCCATAGTCCATCGTTTTGTGTCTTTCCATGTATATTTCCGACTGTTACCTATCCTTACACACGGGCTCGTTATACGTATGTCAGTTTATCACCCGATGCATGATGGTGTAGTTGTGCGTACCTACTTGGCCTTCGCCCTCTCTTTTCCGTTGTTGCGATGTTTTGGGCGTGGTTTTTCTATTGTTGGTGCTGTTGAAAGTGTTTTGCCGGTGCTGTGAAGATTCTCTTTGGTTGGTTTTTTGGTGATGGTGATGGTG
>Ga0157363_1004607_pt1 | contig 12731 bp, 1 predicted proteins | sample AttsexASBM1_FD_111477 | JGI IMG/M metagenome (GOLD analysis project Ga0157363, IMG submission 111477) | Fungus gardens microbial communities from leaf cutter ant in Ribeirão Preto, State of São Paulo, Brazil - Atta sexdens ASBM1 | ecosystem: Host-associated > Fungi > Mycelium > Unclassified ...
AGAGAGAGAGAGAGAGAGAGAAGAGGGAGAGAGAAAGATAGGTATTTTCCAGACCACGAAATTCCAAACTAAATCCATTTCCAGTTTGCGCAGTGCACTTTCCCGTCGTCGACACTCGGACGTCCCCGGACGGTTACCAACTTCATAACAGCATCCCCAAATAATTAGAGCCCATTAAAACAATCGCGTAACACTTCCACCGAGTTAATTGGCCCCAAAATAATATTAAGCGAATGCAACGTAAGCAGCAGTTTTCCCACACTCAAAGTTTATGCGATACGCGCGACCTGTATTAGCCCGCACCTTATTAACAACAATCATTTCAAATCACAACGAGCCAACTATTTTCTAACAATTATACGTAATTTAAACCACATATGCATTTATAGCGCAATGTGCTAAAATTTTATTGTTACCAAAGAAATAATAATTACACTTATAAATGACATTATTTAATATTCTACTAAAATATTTTGAGCTGTTATGTATATGTAGATAGCTTTTTTTACAGTAAAAGTCAAATACATATATTTTGATGATACATATATGTATGTGATAGAATCCAATATTCGGTTGCAAGGCATATATAACCAAAGCGATTTGCAACATACTGGATGTCGGTTGAAAGGCTAGCTCGACTAAACTTTACCGGGAGTTACACAGACGGCCGTTAATCATGGTTCTTAATTGCTTTGTGGGCACCTACATTGAGCTGAACGAACAATTTAGAGTCTGCTCCATTGATTTATCAAATAAATCGTCGCATCGATCCGTTATCAAGATTGCGACGGGAATCCTTCTTTCTTGCCACGAAAGCAATTTAAACCTCGTTAGCAATCTAAATTTTTCACGATAAATTAAAGTCACCACAACAGCACACGCAAAAATTTAGATGACTCTTCAGTCTATTGACAAACTATTTATATAATCTTTGTCAAAAATAGCATGCAATTCTATCACGTCCAGATGTGTTACGCCAATGCATGCAATGTTATATATAATCAAGCGATAAAATTTTTTCTCAAATAATTAATCTTTTTACAACAATTAAATCGTGATAAGAGACAATGTATCTTCGCAACACGTTTAAAAAATAACACTGTTTAATTTCAGTCGACTTTTTCATTTGCAAAATTTTATCTGAAATCTTCATGCCTCGAAATTGCGACGAGATATAGATCGGTATTCGGAAGCATATAACCAATCTTAACCGTAGCGTCCGGTACAGTGAATAGAGTGGAGAAACGAAGCTGGAGGAAAGCTTGGAAGCACTATCGTGCCATCTCTCTGATGCGGCTAAGTAAACTCGAAAATCTTGGTCGAAGCTTTCAGGTCAACCGAATTTCTGTGCAGTGCCTCGCAAAGTTACGCGTCTTCGTGAAAAACCCCATTAATCGTGTGGCTGTCGCCAAAAGGAAGATCAGAACAGAGTATGCATACGAATACATCACACTAGTTGACGCAAAAGACCGAAAGTAAAGGGTAACGTTGTACCAAGGGAAATGCTAGCTATCGTTGATGAAAACGGAGTACTCGGTTGGACAGGACGACTTCTGAAAGAAGAATATCAGCGAATCTATGTGCCATATCCTCATGTAACTGAAAGTACGTGATTAAAATGCTAGTCTCATTTTCTTTCTCTCTTCATCTTCTTTCGAAACGAGCTTCATGTCCGCGTGTCACCATTTCTACCCAGATCTCGTGCTCCTCATCCACGGCGTCTTCTGCGCATCTCCGCCTCAATGTCCCCTACAGTGTTCAACGAGGTTCTGTTATCGTTCAACAGAAATGGAAAATGAAGTAGAGCAAACGGCGCAAAGAGAGATGGCAAATACGACAAGCTTCCCACTAGTCAGATGAGCAGAGCTCCATTCCAGCAAACCAAATGACGGATAAACGTTGCCACGTTGAATCGTCCTGAAGTTGACTGGGATTAGTCATTCTATGAATAAGCAAGCAAGACTGAACTACGGAAATCAGTGAAAGAATAAGCTACTCGTTCAGACGAGTTCTAGTAAATACAGAAAGTTCGAGATAGATTTACGACTGTAAAAGAAATGCTTACATACCGATTTTATTATATACGATATGAATAAACAATGATTTTGTAATTATATCAATTTATATCATTTTTATTTCAATTTTTATATCATTTTTATATCAATTTATATTAGGTTTATTTACACAGTCATATTACACAGTCATATTAGATCATAACTATAATATTTTTTCTTTTTAATTAAAAAGAATCATATTTAACTTTTTATTTTTGATTGAGGTATAAAGGAGTTTAAAAGTTAACGTATAATATCAAGTAGAAATATTATCTCATGTTGAATTTGAATAATAATATCGCTTAAAAACCACATAAATATTGTATGTCTAATAATTGGAATATTATTTATATCTATGTTCTAAATTAATTAAAATATGCAATAATTAATATTGAATCTTATAAAGAAAGAAGACTTGTTCAATGATGATGTTTGCGATATTACACAAAATATGTATTTAAAAAACGGCTGACGATAGTTGCGAGTAGCGAGCTAGGTCGCGTTATCGCAAATAACCATTACCTGCAGTCGACAGAACGTACAAAAACTGAATATAAGAGTAGAAGGAAGAAAAGGAGTTCCGAGCTTATGAAGGGATCCGTTATAGGAGTACTTCCGACATGTTGACACTGCAGTCGGTTGACCCGGTTGGCTCAAAGGGAAACAGGCAGCTCTGATCGCCGTTCCTGATAACGGCAATAGAGTCTAGATTACCTCAGAGGTGCTCACATTTATCTGTCATTTACAAAGAATATCGAACTCGTGGGAGACAACTCCTAGGATATGCAACATAAAAGCATCTCTGATTCATCTCTAGTTAACATTGTGCCAGAATTGAACGGGTCTCAAATGCATGTATTTAGACGAATACAAAAACGTTACGAAATATTATTTAATCTTATCGTAGAGAAAGTAATGTATATTCCATAAAAATTTCGAGTAAATGTAAATTATTTACAGATGTCTAGTCTTTTTATATGAATTTGGTGTAATTAACTCTTATGCGTCTTTTCGGTATAACATATTCGGCTTTTCTTTTTCCAAACGCTTGCCTTTCCATTGTTTATAATTTTTTTATTAATAAAGATACATATTTTTACTTGTTACCATTATATTCCTTAATATCTGGCGTTTCGATTAAAAAAAAATGTTCAAATTCGTTCATTTTTATGAAAGTTATAAATGGTTAAATTGGGTTGAGTATGCCATTCAAGTGTATGTTCCCATAATGCGATGTTTAAGAGTTAATTGATAATAAATATTATTAAAAATTATATAAAAATTTATAAGATAAGAAAATAATGAAAATTATGAAAATTTTTTTAAATTATGAAGATTGTTGATCTTCATCTATTTATTAGAAAGTTACTTAAAGAATAAAACCAGAATAAAAATCGTTTAAAAGTATTAATAAAATACTCGAATCGCTCCAGTTGTCGCGTGCATGTCAGTGCTCGTTTTTTATTCAAAAGTCAACCCTCGTTCATCGAGCATGGAACGCCAGTTTGGATTATCCGTCACTCGACCAAACTTAAATCTTTACCTGACCTCGAAAGTTCCAACAAGATATAAGGCAACGCGGATGATGTATCGTATGGGTATGGTGCCGGCCGATAAAGATGTAATTGAAGTCTATGAGTGCACAATGCTGCCCAGCGGCCATTGATCATCCCATCTAGATGGATACACCATTCTTCGCTATTCATCCAATTACGCGCTTTATATATAGCACCTCAGGTGATTCATAATCGAGGAACTTGCCGCTTTAACCCCGGCTATGGGAAATGCTTCCACTCTTATCAGGTACTTAGTGAAATCATTCCTCATAGCATGGGTCTCATAACTTTAATGACTTCATAATCAATTCTTCGTTCACCATTTTGTCGTCAAGATCGATTTTGCGAGATATGGTCTCTCTATCTTATTTTATTTCTGATTATTTTTCTATATAATCTAGCCAGCCTGTCGCAGCGCAGCTTATCGCTGATTCATGTAGTTTTCTACGCGAAACGCTCACGTGGATTCGAAAAGCGTTGGCGATTTATCACTGGCACGATAACATACCGCATATTTATCACAAGTTTGCAGGGGAATTCACATGCCAAACTTTTGTTTAGCATGTAATTCGAGTTTAATAAAATGAAATTGTTTAAATTCTTCTCATGTACATCCTTACACCCACACTCATATTTCTGATTTTATTACTGTCTATATAACTTTGTATCATATTATTTTCATTCAACAATGTAAATTACTCTTCTCTGTTATATATAAAACTAATCAGTCGTATGAAATCTTTTATTTTTTCCAAATTAAAACTCTGCATAGTTTCCTACTATTAATTTCTCATATGCATAATTACTAAAATTACAGCAAAGTTCCAATTTGAACGACGTTGTATAACTTTTATAATATAATATCTATTTAATATAACTTCTATTTTATTCAAAGCTTAATTTATAATAATAGAGCAAATTATTTTGAATAAATTTTTAAATTTTGATAGCATTCTATGTCATATTAAAAATAAAATAGAACTGTCTATCGAAATATAAGAAAGAGATTGCTAAATGCATATCACTTAATCATTTTTTTAAATTATATTTTCTATTTGATACTGATTTATAAGCAAATGAACACACACATTAGAAATTTCAACTTGATATTTCGAACATTTATTACTATTATACATGTTTAACTCTCTCTTTTCACCAATAACAAATTAATTTGTTATAAAAATTGTTGGTAACATGCTACAAAAAGTACGATTTAGGCCTAAAATTATATCTATATTAATCTTTTAAATCATATTTCCTTTGAAAAAAAGTATTGAATTTATAAATAAAACCAATTAAAAATAAAATATTATATTATAGTAATAAAATCATTAATACGTTATAATTAACTAATATCTTAAATTTTTATCTACATTACTAATTTCTCATTTATTTTGGTTACTAAATATTGTTCATACATATTAAGTAATAATATAATATAAAATATATTAATAAAGTACGATTTAGACGACCAATACATAACTCTCCTCTAATACGAGAAATAAACTATATACTTATCTATTAAACATTTTATAGCGTAATCATCGATAGTTTCAAACTACTGCATTTTCCTGCTCATACGATTGAGAGAATTTACAATGTGCTCAATCCCGAAGCTGAATTAACATCATTTTGAAGTCAATCTGCGACCACTTGGTGTAAAATAGTTTGACATACCGTTTAATGTGCACAATACATGTTCGCGTGCCTTCCTGTTCGATCGAGTCTCGACGTAAACTGTCCCGACAACTGTTGTACTGAGAGAAAGGATTTTAGTGGATCTAAGCGTGTTGGTACTCATGAGGGATTCGGCCAATCGAAAGCAGCATCCGGTTGGATGCTCGATTGAAGGATCTCGCCATTCCACGCGTAACACTTCCGGCCAGACAATGCAAAGATCAGGATGGTTATTAGGCGAAGGATAACGGCATTCATTGGCAGAGTGCCGTGCAGAACCGAATGTCAGCGCGGTCTTCAGACTTGAGAATCCACCGCGACCAACGTCGAGTGTATCCTCCACCGCACTGTACCGCAGCCACGTTCTGTGTTACTGAGAGAGCATTGGGCTTTCCTCTTGTGAAAACAAACGATACAATGGAGTCGGCGAACCCACCGTTACGGAGGCAGTTCCGGCTCACCCGACGGACGGAGACGAAGGACCGAATTCCGTGGATCGAGGCTTTCGGAACAATAGCGAGTTGTCCGCGTTTCCCTGTCTCGCCTGCACCACTCTCCCGCGGATTACATAGAAAATGCCTGCTACAGTATACATGCCTGATAAATAGTTCCTTCCTCGCCTAATTCCATGGATGTCAACGTCCTCCCGTCTACGAAACCCGAAGCTCGCTTGCAATCGTTCCACGCGACTCGCGCTTGAAAAAGTGCAGACGCCACTCGAGCGGGCCACAAGCTCGCGAAACGGTGGGATTGCACGACTAATAAATTGTGGTTTTACGACCGCGGAACGAACGCGACTGAAAGAGGCTTACCAATGAAAATGGTGTGAGTGTTTCTTACGTAATGCAATACGGTTTAATGCATACGGCGGAGGGAATTAGAGCGATTCCTCTTCGACTTGCGTGGTGATAAAATTTGAATTTATCGCGGCTGTGACGCATTTTTCCGCCGCTAAGCTCCGTATATAAATTGTACCATATGGTTTATTATTCAGTAAAAATTTATATCGTAATTGGTAGTGATGTAAAACAATAAATCGACTATGCGTACAAGCTAAACCTTCGACCATAGAAAAAGCAATGATACAAAATAGGTTTATGTGTCACAATTTCTCTTGTAATATAATACTATCACCTGCAGAATCGCGATTGAAAACGTTACTAAAACGAATTCCGCTCCATTATTCACGAATATCGATGTTGTATTTTTTCCAGGTTTCTTTTCCGGGACATCGACTGCCGGCAGTTGTGAAAGAAATCGCTGTGCGTTTCAAGTGGAATCTACTATCGTAGGAAGATCGAGCTTCGTCGGGGCTTTGGACCGACATAAATTTTCGAAAGGTCATGCGGTATACAGTGGCCAATATCCTGAGAATCGAGTCGCGCAAGCAACTGGCGAGCTTGCGAAATGCCGTTTGCTGGCTGATTAATGGAGCAGACTTATGTACAGCAGGCCTCCATCTACTTCAGCATCGAGTGCCATTCGCTCGAACATTCATCCACTCCAGTATCTTCCTAATGCGCGTCGGCGGGGGGCTATAAGTTAAAAGAAGATAAGAGTGTAGACCGATAACGATGTCGACGGCGGTCGTCTGCAACGTGTTTGAAATAAACGCACTTCATTTGCGGCTTAAGACGAAAACAAAATTAAACTATGACCCGTACAGGAAAATACAATTGAAATATTGATAATTCCAATCCGAATATCAATTCGCCAGAGTTATATCTTACGCGGTTATAAATTATTAAATTAGCTTGAGTGATATAATCGACAAGTCTTCTACAAGGAGAATCCTTCCTAATGGATTTATTCCCATGAGAGATATATCTGGTATAGGTTAATATTGCAAGATCGATATATTGCAACGCTTCAATAAGTTAAAGTATATCCGCGTTATTATTTTGCATAATATTTCATGGAAAGATCTTACAGTTTATAAAAAAGATTGTAGCAGATAATATAAAAGACATTTTAAAATAACTTCCCGCAATATTATTTTATTCACTATACATAAACAAATAAATATAAAATTAATAAATACATTTGATTTAAATATAAATTTAAAATTCTATATATTGAAATTCAATTCATTTATAAAAGTCTAAAAAAAATGGAGATTTATTCTTTATATCTAGTATTTACACGATATTTTCTTTCGTTTATATAATTCAATAACTTTTAATATTTTCACATTTTTATATGTATATAAAATAATAATTAATATAATATAGTATATTCAAAAATTTAATTTGTTATTTCAATCATTCTATTTTTAATATTATGAACGAATGTCTTATTCAAGATTGGTCTTTCAGCACACAAATGAATATAAAAAAACAGAACGCACATAATTCGAGCTTAACTCGTGTTCTGGATAACTAGGTATTTGTTAGAAAGCGAATAATTTGAAACTCCTTCCGCATTCCATTCGCTGACTTTTTCATCCGAAAGAGCGAATTGGATAGTTTAAAAGCGCACCTAAGGAAATGGAACGAAATTGCAGATAAGAAGAAGGCGGAAAATGTCCTGTCCTAGCACGATTCTCAAAGAGAACGCTAAGAAATTAGGAAAATTTTAAACCGGTGATAATTTCGTAAGAATGCTTTCTCTTCACGTGCCAGCTTTGATCTTAAATTAAATCACGACACCGATTTAATAAAGGCATATATAAAAGCACATAATTGCAATGATAGAACGAATCTAAAGTTTGAAATATGTGAAAAACTTTGATTAGCACATAACATATAAAGTACAATACATGGCGTATATAAGCTTTAAATGTAATTGCATTTCTTATCCTTTTTCTTGTAAGTACGGATTAAGATTCAATTGTTCTAAAAATATATTGATATAAAAATATATTATAAATATGGAAATAAATTTGCAAATATGAATATTATTGTAGAAAAAAGTGTGACAGACAGTCAGAAATGGATGAGCAATTGTATCAGAGAAAAAGAGAACACATGAAGAAAGAGTTTCCGAAGAAAATCACCAGGAAAATGGTAGAAAGCTTTGCTCGTTCGTGCGATCGACGACCTCGTACTACCGAGAGGTCAGTAATTGGCTGTTACATTTTAAACAACCGACCGCGTGCGCTTTAATTTACTTTTATTTCCGCCCGGGGAATTTTCGTTCCTGCTTTCACGAAGGTTTATAACTGGACCCTTCCTCCGCCCGGCATTGGCTACACTGTGTGAAAAAAAAGACTTTTTAGTGTACTGCTTTCATTCGTCGTTCTTTTACTCTCGATCCCGTGAAGCTGCCACAGCTGCTTAGGGAATTTTAAGTAGTATCACGAAGCGTGCGAAATATATATCTTTATAATACCAAATTGTATATCTTTTAATTTAGAAATATAATATATATAACTTTTATATCCTTTAATTATCATTTTATTGTATTTTATAATATTCTATCTTTGAATATCGCAATTATTGGATTTGTTTGATTTATCTTAAAAATTTTAGTCGAAATGTATATTCTGCAAAATTAATTAAAATACAATTAATAATAGACGGCAAAATATATATATATTAAAAAATCAAATCAAGTAAAATTATTATATGTATATAAGTTTCCGTTTCTAAGTATTTTAAAAAATTAGAATATAGGTTTCGTAGTAAACAAGAAGACACTTTCATAAATAAAGAACGTAAAAAGCTCTATCTGAAGTAATTTTCGCATTTATGATTGCAATGTAACGTAAGAAAAGCCGAAATTTCGATGCATCGTTGCCACGTAAAAGTTGGAAGACAATCATGTTCGTGTGGCGCAAAAAAACTAACAAGACAATAAAAAATTTAAACGGGAAGAACAGTGAGGCAGGAATGTTACATGTTATACGAAGAGTTGCATTTTTTTTCAAATATGTAAAAAAAATATCCAACCGATGGCGATAAGTACATTCTAACTAACTTATCATTCGTGTCACAGACGTATTATTCGAGGATAAGCGTGCGGGATACACTAAACTAGAATCGTATTCAAGGAACTTGCTCGAAAATAGGTAGGTATCGTAACGATACTTCGGAAGAATCCCAGTGCGCGAATAAAACTGATAGCGAACGTCGGAGCAAACGCAGTCCGCCATTCCTTTTTACCGCATGGAGCTTAACCGATGCTGCAACCTCCATCCCGGGAATAGTTGGAAATGGAGCAGGAGAAAGGACACAGTAGAAAGAAGAGAGGAGAGCGAAAACGATAGAGCTAGTTGGGATCCTCCATAAATATTAATTGAGTCTCCATCGGCTTCTCGTTGCGCGCGAGGATACGGAGATCTCGAACGGCGTGGCGTACGTCGTTCGGCAGAAAACGAAAATCCGCAAGCCGCAAGGCCATAAATTCTCAAGTTTCTGCGGCTGTCTTCGCCAACCGGAGAAGTGACGAAGAGAAGGGAAATCGGCTAGGGAGGGTTGATAGCCCGCTGTTACACCCCGCGACAGTAACCGTATCTTATATCCTTCCGTTCTCTATTATGTTGCACGCGGCATCTTGGATTATCCGAGAAAGTGTCGCCACACACATTCTGTGTGTGTGTTTGCTCTAAACACTGTAACGCGATGCGTGCTCGTATATAGTCTGTCTGTGTGAGTTTGCACAAGCCGACTTATCAACCTCGCGAATATATCTTCCCAATTTCTCGCTAGCGCGTTATCAAGCATACGGTACCTTCCGCATCGCTTTATAAACATCGCCTGTCTCGCACCAACACCTGCGCCGAAATGGGCTAAACTCGAAAATAGTTCCCGGAAAGAGTAGAATAATAATCCGGATAAAACAGAAATTATTATATAATGACAGGCTTGACAGATGTAGATTTCATCAAATTTTAATCATAAATTATTATGATATCAATCACAAGTCATTTTCTCACCCAAGGATTGTTCCGTTATTACTTAACTATCCTGGCTTCTTTTTTTTCTGTAAGTGTTTTAAACATCCATGACATTCACAATTTCAAACTGTAACAAATTCAAATTATGATCATAAATTATATTTGGATTAAAAAATTAATATGCGTTTCGTAAATTAAATTAAAGAATATGTAAATATGTATAGATTTTACATACTCAAGCACTTTTATGTAAAATTATTTATATAAGTACCAATTCATAATTATATTGTAGATATGTCAATCAATATACATTTCAATATGATTAGAATCTATTGCTATTTTGCTATATAATTTATAGTAATATAATCTTGGATATAAACAAAAAAATGGAATAGAAAAATTTAAAGATATATTTTAATTTTTAACACAGATTATAGAGAGATTTTCTTTCGATTTTCTTATTTTGAAAAAAGTATTCTTTGATTGATTAATTCGTAAAATTCTTTCTTCTGATTGGTCAATGAAACATTTGCAACATTAAATGGATCGCACTAAAGTTGTCGATATTGAATAGAAATATTCATATAAATATATTCATTATTAATTAAAAAACTATTTATATTTATTCTAAATGAATAAGTATTATATCGAATTATATTGAATAATTAATATTTTTTTGTTCTGATTAATCGAATTCAATATAATATCTATTCATTCTAGAGGATAAATATAAAGTTTTTATTAAATATATTCATAATCGATATTTCTATTGATTCTATTCGATATCGACAATTTCATTCTTGATTTTATAATGATTTTGTATTCTACCTAGAACGTGAATCGGGTGAATAGCTAAAAATTTCGATACCTCGATAGAAAAACCATCATCTGAATATGAATTGTGCATAAATACAAATAGCAAGAGAAGGCCACCCATTCGCTCACCTTGTAGAACGAAGCATAACAACATGCGATACCGCGAACTTGAGCTTCTGAGAATTCGTCGAAAAGGAGATCCCGATGCACCTTTGTTTACATATTTGAACGGTTCTAGCGTTAGCTGAATGTCCAACGCTCACCAAGTGTCGTAAACAAGAATTCGCGAGGGAGAGGGGGGGGGGGGTTCGTTCGTTCACTGTGCCTCGAGCGGGCGGAGGGTATGGGTGGCTCAGCCTTTTCATCGTCAGACCGTCTCTCGTGTTATAATAGTAAGTGCTTCGTTATGCGGAGCGTGATTTCGTGTGAATAATTAGTGATCCTGTGTGAATAATTACTTGCGAACGTGTCGAAGAAAAGTTTATTCGTTGGAGTATTGCGAGAAGAAACGAAGCGAGAGACAAAATGGAGATTGTAAGGTGTTGTTTTACTCGCGACATTTTTAGGCTACCTTCCAAAATCCTCTCTGAAGAAAATTTTCTCGATATAATATAGTATTACGTGTATTATTATATATTTCGAGTAAAATTGTCGGAGAAAACGTTTGGAATGTAATCTTACAGTAAAATCATATCGCTCGAATTCGAACACATTTTGCTTCCCGTCTGTGTGCGTTTCGTATATTCGCTGTAATCCGTTATTTTCAAATTGAAAATGTCAAGTGATATAGTAGCGATTAAGTCAAGTAATGGAAAGCTATGATACATCGATCATTAACATATTAATGATATTGACGACGATTAAAAATACGTATAATCAGTGGGATTTGTGTGATCAAAATATATTATAAGCGGGCAATATTTGATGTTGATGTAAATTTTCAAACGATCCATCGTGTCGTAATTAACCGTTTTATTCATCATACGAATGAAGTTGTCGCGTCACGCATGTGAGTGAAGTTGCCGTCGCGTCGCGCGGTGAGTGAAGTAGCTGCCAATAGTTTTCGGAACGCGTCGAACGGAACGGACGAGCGGTGTCTCGATGCCACCTAATTAAGTAATATATCACATTAATTAATCCTTATATCGGACATTGTCGGTCGCGTGACGCGTACTCGACTTTCATTTGTCGATTTTCTCCTGTGTAATTCCACGAAATTTCTATCAAAATCTATCACGCAAACGGTTATGGCGTTTGACCTTGAAGCAACTTGTGGCCCGACCGAATTCATAGCTACGTAGTATCGCACATTTCGCGTTATTCTTTCGCCGTGATACGACACATCGCGTCACGTATCCATGAATATCGGGAGTGTCGTGTAAGTAAAGTGCATTCGACGGTAATCTTATTCTCGTGAGTGTATGTTGTGTTAGTGCGACTACGGAAGGATGAGAGAAAAGGGGAAAGCCAAGGTGGCATCGGGCGATGGCGGAGCAATTCTTAGGTAATTTAGCTTATTTCGTTTGCCATTTCTAATTTCTTGTAACGAATTCGATTGAACGCATTAATGCGCATCTGGTATAGATTAAGGATGCGATTCACTTAACGCTGCAAACGCTCTATTGACCATTTAGAAGAAAGAATTTTATTGCTCAAAGAATGCTTCAAAATATTTATAGCTTGAAGTAGATCCCTAAATCATTTTTCATCTGTCATAATTGTAAGTTTATCGAATAAATACGTGATTTCATGTGTTAATTAATTAATTAATTAATTAATTAATTAATTAAT
>Ga0157363_1004608_pt1 | contig 12730 bp, 12 predicted proteins | sample AttsexASBM1_FD_111477 | JGI IMG/M metagenome (GOLD analysis project Ga0157363, IMG submission 111477) | Fungus gardens microbial communities from leaf cutter ant in Ribeirão Preto, State of São Paulo, Brazil - Atta sexdens ASBM1 | ecosystem: Host-associated > Fungi > Mycelium > Unclassified ...
TGTTGTTGTTGTTGTTGTTGTTGTTGTTGTTGTTGCTGCTGCTGCTGTTGCTGTTGCTGCTGCTGTTGCTGTGTGTTGTTTTGAATGAGAGGATGAGATGTTACGTTTGAAGGGATAGTGTGATGATTTTGATTGCCGTCGAGCTTCGCTTGCCTCGCTGGCGCTGACACATTCGGGTATCCGCCACCCGCATTGTGGTACGTTGGCATGGCAGCTATTACACAGTAGGCTCTATCAACCTATGAAGATGAATGAAGAGCATTCATGAACTTCAGGCATCATTTATCAGTTTGCCTCATTAAATAAGATGCTTTAGTGATGTTCTATCCGTAAGTACATTCATAACTCGTGTAAAAGTAATGCAAGCGATATAATAAGAATGCGAAAATGATAGTTTATAACAAAGTATGTATTGTAGATTCTAGCTTCGTTTAAAAATTATAAAAAATTTTAAATATTTTAAAATATTTTGAAATGCGTACAATAATCTATATACAATCGATTTTGTTTTATACCTTCTTATGGACTGTATATTTTAGGATTAATAGACAAACATCTCCTATTTTCTCCTATATCGAACATTAAATTAGATTGTTAAACAGTCACGTATTCAATAGATCTTCTCAACTCTTACCCGAGGATTGTCAACTCGAGAAACTACGAGTGAAGTACCCTTGGCAAGAAAAGCCGATTCTACATGGAGAATTCTACGGCGGAATGGAGAATCCCATAAAAACATGAGCGAGGTGCAAAGCGATCGATCGACAATGTTTACAGCGAAGACAACTCAATTATCCCGGGCGCGACGTAATACATGGAAGCAATAATTAATAAAACTCGTTAGGCGAATTGAGTCCAACGCATATTCAACTAGTATATACGTATCCGGTAAACCGCGTGTTGAGTTTTAATGTACAGTAGTTAATCTAAGTGCCTATTGTTTCAAGGCGCATACACTATCGCGATGCTCATCCGCCGTATTACGATGCGCTGCACGACCGTACATGGAACGTATGTGATAGGTGAGTCACACACCAGCCGTGTATTTTTTCGCGACGATTGTAACACAAATAAGCGTGGTAGAATAGGTCTATAATTATCCCGAACCTGACTAAGCGACATACAATTTCCACACGAAATAGATACATTTTCTGATAGAAAAATTTCTGCTTCAAGAAATCATAAATCATTTCTGAAGTATTCGAATACGTTTTATATTTCAGTAACAGAAGCATCGGATAAAATCAATCTGTCGAAACGATGCGAAAGACGTGCGGAAATATTCCTGCCGATTGAGATAAATGAAACGTAGAAAGCGCTTCGTAACACTGCAGGAAAATAGCTTTTAAGGGAAATACTCAGCTTTCCGGCAACGATTTCCCAATGCTATCCATATTATCAAATGCGGTAACAAGAGAAACAAATCCATCGCATCAACAAATATTGAATAATTCAAATTCTGAATCTATCCTTGGTCGGGCGTCTGCAAGATAGAAAAGAGAGAGAAACGAGCGAGTTATGTCACGTAAAAAGGTATAGTTGCAACGAAACACGATACATAAATCGCTTTGTTACGTAAGCTCAAATAGTTGCATTTCTGTCATGTGTTTTTCCGCCGATATTTCGAAAGACAGATAAGTGATTAACATCGTCAAAAACACATGCAGAAAAGAAAATGTTAGATCGAAATCGTTTATTATCAAAAATATATATGTATATAATAATACCGAGTTTACGATAAACTATATAATTCGTGTCGCACTTTAAAACAAGCACGTATAAAAACTACGATAAGCTAAGACATAAAAGTTAAAGGATTTTATGGGTCAAATATATAAAATAAAACTACCTTTTCTCTTCTTTCTATATTAAAATAAAATTTCGTGCAGCCAAAAAGAAAAAAGGCAGTATCGTGCCCGACAGACGCGAAACGCCTTGAATATCAATATCAAATCTGGATGCGAGGTGCGTACATGTAATACACGTTCCATCGCGCTTGTCAGGTAACCCAACTGCACGGCCGCATAGATTTCAGGCTAATGAAATTTATTATCGGCTGCACGCGACGTTAATTTTTACCGATGTAACATATAAAAAGAGCACTACACAAAACTGTTCTATCGCGTGCAATGAGATATTTAAAAGAGTTATGTACTATATATTTACAATCGTCTATGACTCAAACTATTTATGCCTTCAATATCTATGATTCAGAGAAAATGCGAAAATATCTCCTGAAACTCTGCGTAAAAATTTAATAAATAAAATATATCATCAATAAGAATTATCGCGAAATAAAAAATATTCTCGATTAATAGAGAACAATTGTTTTATTATAAACGAAAATTCTGCTTTTATAATAATGTTTTACGCAGTAAATTATTAATACGATTTATGGACTTGCATAGATACTTGAATGATGCCATGTAAATATATAGATCGTTTATTATTTTTAGAAAATGTTATATATTTTTATTTTAGATATATTTGATATAATATATTAATATATTACTTTGTACCTCGCGCTAGTAAAGTAGTTGAAGTTCTTTTCACGTTTATTAGAGAAACGCAAATCAAGACACATATTCTGGAAGATAAATATTCTCGCACGCTATCTGCGAAGAGAACGAAGGAAAAGAAATTTGAAGAAGCCTCGTTACTTAATGACAACGGTACTCAACATACATATAAAATATCTCGGAATGCTCAAGGGAAATAACAGCATGATGCAGAGCTTATGTTAATTTCAATAGATCATAGTCGCAATAATTATGTGGTTCATGTGCAGATTTCAAGACCGACTCGGCAATTTTTCTATTTACATCAATGTTTTTCAGAAACTATAGCTCATCGATTCACTATCGGAGTGCCTTATGCGAGCCGCAAACCGCAGTCTATGTCGCGCACATTTCATCAGGAGCAACGTTCATTTGCACGTGGAAAGCCTCATCTATCGACAAAAAAAGATATTTCTATGATGCGATTGTGGTCCGTGTGAATATAACCGTGAGCTTTCAAGGATGAAACAATAACTTAAATAACAGTGAGTCTCGTAACTTCTAATAAATAGGACGAAAAAGATCTTCTCGTGTGAATAGCACTACGAAAAAATATACTACTAATATTCATATTTAGAAAATTTTTATGATAAAAAATATTTTCCCAGAGAGAGAGAAAGAAAGAGAGAGAGAGAGAGAGAGAGAGGATTTATTATACTTTCCTTGATATTTACATTTATAATAATTAAAACTTGTATAAAAATCTAAAATGTATATTAATAGACGATCTTTTCTTGTTAATCAATTTGCGAGAACTTTTGAAAAATCTACTTGAAGATCTCAAATGGATACAATCCCTATCATCGGAAGGAACTTTTCTGTTTGTTAAGAGTATATTACGTACTGAACTGAGAATACATGACTAAGGATTTAGAAGATCGTTTATGAGACAAGATCTACGATTGGTAATTTCGCGAAAGGTGTGTTATACGAGGCTCGTGCCCGGTCGCATGCGTGCCTGGCCGGCACGCATCCTATTAATATCTCGCGAGAGAGCATATAAAAGGGCGTAAATGCAAAAGATGTAGAGGGAGGGACAGGAAACCGGCGATACAGAGGCAAACGGGTGCGTGCAACAGATTCGCGCCCGTGAATACGCTCGTTGTTGCGTGCTCTTTAACAGTACACGTTACTGTACCGTGACCCACCATCGTTTTCCATCTGACGTTGTCTCGCACATGACTCTCCGGGGGACAAATCTCTCTTCCTCTCGCGCGGAACGCTTTCTTCCCGGCTTGCGAGAACTTCCGAACACGCGAAGCGCGATGGAAACTTTTGTGTCGAAACACGAGCCGCAAGGGACACCTTGCGTGTCTGACCGCATTGACAGCCCGGATAGCTCACTGATGTGCAAACGAGACTGCGGAGATCCATTTTTTACTTCATTAATTTCTTTTCTATAATTACAATACGACATATATATATCATCGGGCACGAATTCCTAAAGTATTGTAATTTTAAATAAATTCATTTGTCCTTTTAGCCACAAAACATTTTATTGTCTCCTATCTTTGAATTAATTACTTCTCAAAGTTAACTATCTCATTATGTAATAATAAAATAAACATTACGTTATTAACTGATCTAAAAATAGATAATATATAAAATTAAATAAATAACAGATTGTCATGTGTTTAAGATTTACATATCTTTCTTCTAAAAAGAATAACATTCAGATCATAAATCGCTCTATTTCTCGTTCTTATCTATTATTTCTCCTTTAATTTACCTTTATATTTCTCAAATCTTCTATTTTCACACACACACACACACACACACACACACACACACACACACACGCGCGCGCGCGCGCGCGCGCGTTTCATTTATATCCCGTCTCTTAGCAACGTCGACGCAAATGGAGACGAGTTGTCCAGAACGACGTCGAGTATCGACGTAGATCATATCGTGGAATGCGTGAAATGCGAATAGAAACGCTACTACTGAATAGCGGGATCAAACACCCGGTACTTGACTCTCGTATAAAGGGAGAATTGAAGTTAATACAAAAAGCAACTCTTTGTTTCTCGTTTCTCGAATCTCTCATTAGCGCGCTAACGTTTTGCTTTGATATAAAGTGTAGGCGTTAAATAGAACGGCATTGCTAATACCGAAATGTAATGCGAAATTTCTGCTATTCGCTGTTTGTAATATAACGGGTTAATTTCTTTGCATTGTCTCTCATTCAAAGACGATCAATTCACGCAATAAAAGGATTAATTTAAGATGAAATATCTTGGAAGCATACCTATGCTTTGCATCGAGTATCCATCTTCCGAAAATATTGCCCCTCTAAAACAAAAATAAAAAGTCATCAGCTATAAACTTAGGATAATTTTTTATCTTAATGTCTAAATTTATTCTAAATTTTAAGCATTATGCTAAATCTATCTTTGAAGAAATCCAAAAATAATAAATAACTATGGATTACACACATTAAAGCTTGTGTAATTGTAAAAAGACTAGAATGGCAAATAGTAAATAAATAGTAGATTCAACATTGTGAATATTTTTAAAAGAGCGTATACATACATATATAGTCGTCTTTATAAAATTGTTCTTTCACATAACGACCAAGTTGTTAAAAAGTTGTTTTTAGAAACCCACATTTCCGCGATATCCTTCTCAGATTGAATTTAGTTAGATAAGAAGCATAGGAAGCAAATCGTTCGTGTTTCGGCTGTGATTTTGTATAGGAACGTGGAAAAAATGCACGGGAAGAAAGAGCCTTTCCATTTGTGGCGCGCAATTAAGCGCCGCGCGCTCGTGCAACTGTGTTATTCATCGCCCGTTAACCATATAATTAGCCAATTGCTAATTGCCCGAGTTCACATGAGCCTGAGCAACCGGGGCCAGTTTGCCTGGCCCAGGCGCATTAATCACTCGGTCATCCCATATGATCCTCCTCTCCACACGAATTGAATCAGGTCAACGTAATGTAGAGTAGAAATATGGAACGTTTTGGCCCAAATATAACATGAAATTATAAGGAAATCTTCTCGGGAGTCGATATAATAAGCACAAACTAGCAAGATTAACTTCCATTTCTTTATTTTTATAAGCTCTCTCTGTAAATACATGATATAATTTAAATTAAATTAAATATAAATGCACACTGATCCTCTGCCTCTTTAATTCTCTAAAAAATATCAGAAGAATAATTTAAATTTAATTAACATATTAACGTAAATTAACATAAATTGGAAAATATTGATATGAAATAATTCAAAAATTATATTCCGTATTCCATTTACAATTTCTTATGATAATTATATAAAGAAACTTATTCTGAATGCAGTAAAAATAATTAAGTGAAATTATGTGTAAATTTCTTATTTTAGAATAATTAAAGAATACTTCTTCTATTCTTAGAACATTCTAATAAGATAAAAAATAAGACTAAATATGAAAAATTGATCTGATTTGTTATAAAAACTTAAAGAAACTTATTTATATATAAATAATAAATATATATAAATATATATGAGAAAATTTTTAATTATGAAGCAGACGGTTTGTATTATGTTTAGCTCAATATATTGAAATCTCCACAACTCTCTACAGATAAATTATAAAATTTCTTATCAATTTCTGCTGTTAACATATGTAATATCTTATATACTTCTAAACATTATTTTAGTCAAAATTATTAAAAAAGAAAATATTTTCGATAATACAATTAAGAAACAAATTAAATGGCGATATAAGAGAAATAAAACAAAAGGATGTATTCACATAACATTTTTTCGACATTTTCTTCACGGCAGATCAGAACTCAACGTGCATGATTAGAAAAGCAACCGTTCTAAACTTGAGAAAACAGACGTGGGCTTTAAATCAGTCGGCGGTATGTCGCGTCGATCCAGTTCTGTCATTTAAATACCGCCCACTGAAAGTGACGGAGAAAAATCATGTCTGGAATATAACCAAACTCTCGCTGCCGTGCATGCATGCGTGTGTGTGCGCGCGCGCGCGCATGGTGCGTGTGTGCGTGTGCGCGTGCGTGTGCACGCGCGCGCGCGCGCGCGAGCTCGGCCCTTAGGCGTGTGGAAATCGTAAATCACAGATCACCGGTGCGGATCGACGACGCATGTTTCAATGTTGCACGTTGACGACTCATACACTACGAGAACGTACCAATACGCAAATGCGATTAATACGCACCTAAATCCGTTTGCGGCGAGACGAGCAGTGCAGGCGGAATGCAGCCGCATTCACTTGCGGCCGCACAAACGACCACTTTCCGCGCGGGTGAGGCAGATGAACGTGTAACACGTTGCGAAAGTAGTACACGTTTGCACGCGCGAATATTCATGCGCGAAGACTGCGCGGCGCGATCGCAGACGCAAACACCTTGCGAGAAACGTCACTCACTCACTCACTCACTCGAGTCAGGCGGCCATTTTGCTACGCATGACCTGTGCGAAAGAAATATCTTGATGTGTTGACTCGAATACGAAATCTGAAATGCTTGAAGTTACTCGCGCTAGTAACAATAGTAATACCAACCAAGGTTTTAAGAATTTGTCCTGGAGGAATATCCTTTTTTAAGGCCAATATTCATAGCCGATTCTTATTTCAAGACCGTCTTAAGTAATGTCTTAAGACGCTAATGTAGTTCTCTGATTGGTTCGTGATTTCTTAAGACCATACTTAAGATGGTCTTGAACATAAGATCTGACTATGAATATCGGCCTAAAAACTACGTTCCAAAATTTCTTCTCCGAGGAAGAAATTTACTCTATATACTACAGTATACGTTACGTATACTATATATTTCGAATAAAATTTTCCTTGAAGAAGAAATTTTGGAACATAGCCTAATGCCCGTATTCATAGTCAGAGCTTGTACTTACTTCCTTAAATTTGTCTTTAAATGCTCAGTAACAATAAAATAATTCGTAGAGTATCTGAAGATAAATTTAAAGAAGCCTTAAATCATTCTCTTAGATCTTCTTGCGAAATTTGCAAACAGATCTAATAGATAATTGATTCTGTGAATGGCGAATCTTACGTACGTTTTGCTGCATGGGACATCACCCTTAAGGTACAGTTATATGTAGCGCGGTATGCGGTACTGACCAGTGACAAATTCACGTTACTAAGCACTTTTTAATAGAATTAAATGATTTAAATGCAATTGTTAAATAAATCCGTTGAAAAAAATAATATTGATGAAATGTGCATAAAAATAAGATAATATATTAAAAAAGTTCATATCAAAGGTTATTACTATCCCATGCCGCCTACCGTGCTACACATAATAGAAAGGAAAAGAAGCAAGCGGCACGGCTTGCACGATTCTTATAATTATCTAGTTTCTGTACCGCGTACCGCATACCGCACTACATGTAACGACACGCGAATCCAATGAAAGTATAGAATGAAAACATCGGTGTACACTCATTAGATATCGCATGTCGTGCGCGATGAACACGCTGGTATGCCGGAAGCATAAGAAGATCAAATTAGAGTACTAGAAATGTAGATGTTTGCATTCACCATTTTTATTCCTTTTTTCACTTACTCTGTCGCTATTCCATCACGGAGCTGTGATGGATTATGATCATTTCGGGTTATGATTTGTATTTGCTGCTTGAAATTTTATAACTCCTTTCATTCCATTTTTACTCTCAAAATCAATTGAAATATCTATCGTAATATTAGTGCAGGACCTGAAGAGCATCTGATGTTCAGGTTATTTCTAGATAAGGTGCTAAATATGTTTGTCAATTTGAAGAAAAGGATTGAAATTTCTCATCTGCGAAAAAGTGTAGTGATGTTTATTTACAAGTCATGTATTTATTTTACAGTAATACAGTAAGTTGTCGATGAATATTATTCGCAGGAAATTTAAATAATCGAATATATTTTTCTGATTTATTGATACAGTTTATCGCAACGCAACAAGATATTTTATAATTTTTTTTGCCTTCGTTAATATATAATAGTTCAGTTTTTTTATATTCTTCTTTTCGTCTCTTAGTCTTATGGTAAAATTTCAAAGTGCGGAAACACATAAATATGAAGCTACAAAGTTTTCAATAGAAGTTTTCATTAGAAGCTATAACCTATAACAACTGTATAACAATTATAGCTATAACAACTGTAACAATCATAATCTTTTCAGCTCAGGGCGGAGTGGGAAAAGAGTAAAGGAGTGGGAAAAGGAGTAAAAATGGCGGATATGCGAATATTCACGTTTATAGTGATTTATTCAATCTTAAGCGGTCGATCCCGAAAAAAATATGCTTGAAACATAGTATCAGAAAAACGCTGTATGGAAGAATAAAATAGATATAAAGAGAGTAGACATTCAATCGGAAGTCGCCATTTGGTATCCTACATATGTCTATATGACGCAATTGCTTGTTTTAATCTCTTCTTTTTTTTAACGTTATCTTCTTTCTAATAATAAGAAACCTAATGGTGGAACCAATAAGCATTAAGCACCAATCAGCATTGGCGCTATTCTCTTTATTTAAATATCTATGATACTCTATGGAAGAACAAATTCGAGCGTTTCTGTTATCGAAGAAAAATCGAAGAAAACTGTCAATTTAAAGAATTTTATAAATATTTTTCTTCCCTTTTTCCTGTAATTCTGTAAGTTTGTGTATTTTCATACGTAGAATATATTCTGAGAAAGACAGTTGTCATTCAAATTTCATTTTTATTCTTTTTAATTTCGAAGTTTTGTGATATCGAAAAACGATAATTTAAAAAGTAAGTTGAAAAACGATAATTTATGACGATGCATAAATGTATGTACTTTCCAAAAAATACATATTTATATTGATGCATTTGTCATTTAACCAAATAAAATTAAATTTTATTTAAATTGGAATTTCTTTATTAAAAATAAAACGTGCATACATGTGTATTCCATACGTGTTATCATGTGGTATATACTTCCAACATTTCATAACGGTACTAAAATCATCCCGAGTTTCCATGGTTTTCCGACATTGTGTTTCGAGCCCATTTTCATCTTCGAGTTCCCTTAGATATCGCCATTACTTCAAATGCAGCGCAGCATATCTAGCGTAATGGCATTTTGTATTTCAATCAATTCCTGCACAATTTTGCAATTGCTGGTTCAAGTACTCCTAACGATGAACACAACAATGGATATAGAAGATTGCGATATCAAGATGGACTTCGATGACACTCGCATCTCTTTGGAAACTACCAATGCACGTGGATATCGTATCGAGCTTGATTATTCATGAAGCCGACATTAATACCTGATCTGCATCATGTAACATAGCTCTCATATACGAATGCGTCAGTGGATACGAAGAAATTGTACATGTCTTACTAGGTACTGATGTTAACTCAGGTACTGATGTTAACTCAGGTACTGATGTTGAAGATCACAATGAAGATGGTCATACTCCTTTAATGAAAGTAGCAAGCGTCGAAGATATTGTATCTCTGCTGATTGCTCATGGAGCTGATGTTAATACTCAAATAACACATCTCTCATGTATGGCTGTGTTAATAGACACGAAGAAGTTGTACGCATCTTATTAGATTGGAGAGCTGATGTTGAGGATTACAATGAAAATGGTCGTACACCTTTGATGGAAGCAGCAAGTAGCGTGTAAATATCGTATAGTTGCTAATAGCTCACGGAGCTGATATTAATGGATAATGGATGGATAGAAATCACGGAGCTCATTCATGTGACATACCTCTCATGTACAGATGCGCCGGTGGACATGAAGAGATTGTACGTATCTTAATAGACATTGGACCTAATGTCGAATTTTATATTGAGATCGATTGTACACCTCTGATAAAAGCAACGAGCGCCGGGCATATTAATATCGCCAAGGTTCTGCTTGAACACAAGAACGGCATCAGTACATGATCTAATATATTTGAAAAGACGTTTGAAAAGACGCCATTGGCTTGTTTTAATGGACACAGAAATGGTTCGGTTATTGCTAGAAACTGGTACGGATCAAGAGCATAAATTCCACGAAGTGCATATTGCTCTTATCGAGGCAACAATAAACAGTCATATGAAAGTGGTTTTTGTTTAGATTCAGTCACCCAAATAACAATGATTAATACTTCCGAGACGCCATTAACGTTTGCTGCTAGCAAAAATCTTGTGGACTTGTCTCAGCTCGAGCGTAGAACAAACATCGAGGAAGTTATTGACGATAGTTATACGCCATTGATGCAAGCAGCACTCGAAAATAATGAAGAAATGATCGCCTTACTTTTGAGTGAAGGTGCAGATATCAACGCTTAAAATAAAGGAACTAAGGAAACTTGTTTTACGGTACTTGTTTTGGAAAAATGATTGTTTGATGTTGGAAAAATGATTGAGAAACAGTCGATCTTTTAATCAAGATGGCAACGGATATTGAGCTTGATGCAGACATCCCTCTGATGGAGACTGCGGCGGAAGGATACTTAGATCTTATTCAATATTTACTGGAATCTGGAGCGGATGTTCACGCTCACAATCAAATATTAAAAGAGAAGAACCAGGAATCTTACACGGCATTCACAATCGCGTACAAAAATCGTCATCTTGCCATTGCTCGTCTTTTATTGCAATTTGGCGCTAATCTAAGACATCTTTTTTCAACTTATGTTCACTGAGAAGATAACCGGACAGTAAACGATATTATATGAAACTCTGTTTGAAACTAGCAACGGCAAGATGACGATTTTTGTACGCGATTGTGAATGCCGTGTAAGATTCCTGGCTCTCCTCTTCTAATATTTGATTGTGATTCTTCTAATATTTGAGCGTGAACATTCGCCAGATTCCAGTAATAATATTGAATAAGATCTAAGTATCCTTCCGTTGCAGTCTCCATCAGAGAGGTGTCTGCACCCTGCAATATCCGCTGCCACTTTGATTAAAAGATCGGCTGTTCCTAAACAATCATTTTCCTAAGCTAGGACAAGCACCGTTTTCTTAGTTTCTTTATTTTGAACATTGATATCTGCACCTTCATTCAAAAGTAAAGCGATCATTTCTTCATTATTCTCGAGCGCTGCTTGCATCAATGGCATATAACCGTTGTTAGTAACTTCCTTGATGTTTGTTCCATGCTCGAGCTGAGCCAAGTCCACAAGGTTTGTGCTAGCAGCGAATGTTAATGGCACCTCGGAAGTATTAGTCATTGTTATTTGGGCGCCTGAATCTAAAAGTAAAAGAGCCACTTACATATGACCGTTTATTGATGCCTCGATAAGAGCGATATGCATCTCGTGGAATTTATGCTCTTGATCCGTGCCAGTTTCTAGCAATAACCAAACCATTTTTAAAACAAGCCAACGTCAATGATGTTCTTTTCAAATATATTAGATCGTGTATTGATGCCGTTCTTGTGTTTAAGCAGAACCTTGGCGATATGAATATGCCCGGCGCTTGCTGTATTTATCAGAGGTGTATAACCGATCTCATTGTGATCCTCTACATCGGCGCCCGAGTCTAGTGAGACGCGTACTTCTTCGTGTTCACCAGTGCGTCCGTATATGAGAGGTATGTTACACGATGCAGATTGAGCATAACATCCATGAGCAATTAACAAAATCACGACGTCTACATTCCCGCGCTCGCTGCTTTTATCAGAGATATACAACCGATCTCAATGTAAAACTCGACATTGGGTCCAAAATCTATTTAGATACGTACAACCTCTTCATGTCCACCGGACATCCATACATGACAGGTGTGTCACATAATATAGAATGAGCCCCGTGAGCTATTAGCAACTATACGATATTTACACGGTACTTGCTGCTTCCATCAAAGGTGTACGATCATTTTCATTGTAATCCCCAACATCAGCTCCCCAATCTAATAAGATGCGTACAACTTCTTCGTGTCTATTAACGCATCCATACATGTTATTTGAGTATTAACATCAGCATGAGCAATCAGCAGAGATACAATATCTACATGCCCGACGCCTGCTGCTTTCATTAAAGGAATATGACCATCTTCATTGTGATCTTTAACATCAGCACCTGAATCTAGTAAGACATGTACAATTTCTTCATGTCCACTGGCGCATCCATATATGAATGCTATGTTATACGATGCAGATCAAGTATTACAACATCGGCTTTGTGAATAATCAAGCATGAAACGATATTCACGTGGCCTGCACTAGCAACTTCTATCAAAGGAGTGCGAA
>Ga0157363_1004609_pt1 | contig 12730 bp, 12 predicted proteins | sample AttsexASBM1_FD_111477 | JGI IMG/M metagenome (GOLD analysis project Ga0157363, IMG submission 111477) | Fungus gardens microbial communities from leaf cutter ant in Ribeirão Preto, State of São Paulo, Brazil - Atta sexdens ASBM1 | ecosystem: Host-associated > Fungi > Mycelium > Unclassified ...
ACGAACTGTCAGTGCTCTGTGGGATACCGTCGGCGCTATGCTTCCCGCTTTCACTCCCAGTCAATGCGCCAGCTTCTTTACAGCCGCTGGATATGAACCAAATTAAAGCGGAACCGCTCTAGTCCTTCATAGATATTGTCGTAGGTCACCATTCCGATGGCTTCACTGGAACCGCGTGTAGGGTCGAGACCCGGTGGTTCAATGGCCAGACCGATTGAGAGCGTATCCCGCTCCTCGGCAGCCTTGGCACCTCCCGTAAGGCTCATTGCCAGAAGTGGCAGAATGGTCAGCAGGGTTTTCAATCAGGCGCTCCGCGAACTTGCAGCCTCAGGGCGCAGGGACACGGAAAATAGGGCGTTCGCCGTCTGAGTGAAAGGGGGGCTTTCAGGGATGGGGAATTGTGCTGTCGATCCGGGAGGCAAGCTGCTCCACGAGGTCACGCGTCAGGGCGACTTTGCCTGCATCCGTTGCGACGGAACCCTGTGCCGTGAAAGAGCCCCGGCTGCGCAGGATGGCGCGATGAGTGTCCGAGGGGACCAGCGCCCAATCGGCCTGTAGGGCTCCTTGGCCGCTGCTGTCGAGATCAAGCCGGTTGATGTTAACGGCAAGCCGGAGTGCTGGGGTTTCGGCCAATGGTTGTGTGGTCACGATATAATGGGGCCAGTCCTGCCCCAGACGGGCCGCCAGAAGGTCTGTCACGCCTTGCGACAGGCGGCTTCCCCAGCGTCCGTTAGGGCTGCGGTCAAGCTGATCCCCATGGCGGGTCATGATGTCCTGATTGTCCAGATAATCCGGCAGGGCAACGCGCGCGACGTTCAGGACCGGGGCTGTGGCAGGAAGGGCCGTGTTGCCGGTCTGAGCAATGGCTGGGGCGCCAAGCGTATAGAACTGCACCGGCGGAGCGGCACAGCCCGACACCAGAGCCAGCGTCAGAAGGGCGAACGGTGCCGCAGATCGTGTCATGAGCCGTGTCAAGGGGGTGTTCTCCGGAAAAATCGGGGCAAGGCGGGTGGAGCGGCTCACTGCCGACGTCCCGTGAGCAGGAGTTGCGGGTTATGTTCGACATCTGTGGCAAACCCGCGCAGGGCCGAGGCGGCCGCTGCGATATCGCGCAGGCTGGCTTCGAGATTGGTCCGGTCTGCAGAGCGCGGGGAGGTCATATTTTCCAGATTGGCGAGACTTTTTGTGGCCTGCTGCACTGCTTCATTGCTGCTCTGGAGGACCGCGCGCAGTTCACGTCCGCGCGCATCAAGCTGCGTCGTTCCCTCATTGGCCAGACGATCCACGCTCAGAAGCGTGCGTGTTATGGCAGGCTCGAACTCTGTGATGGCCTTGCGGGTCGCATCGACCATGTCGCGGCTGTGGTCCGAGGTTTCGTGGATGCTCTGGATCAGGGCAGGCAGATCCTTGTCGAGCTTGTCCGAAAGCTGACGGACCGAGGCCAGAGTGGCGTCGGCATTCTCGCCGATCTGTTTCAGGGGCAGGTCCTGAAGGCTCTGTGTCATGGCAGCGATGGTGGACTGTTTGGTCGGGATTTCCGTGATGCGGGCGATGTCGGGATGAAAAACCGCAGGCGTTGACGGAGAGAAATCCAGATCGATTTCGGATGTGCCCGTCACGAAGCTCTTGAGGTTCATCTCGCCGCGCAGCCCCTGCTTGATAAGCTCTTGCAGGTTAGGAAGGTGGCGGGTGCTGTTGGTCAGGATGATGTCGTCTGGTCGCATCGTGACATAGACCGGGATGTAGGCGTCTTTCGTGGCGGGGTTGTATTCAATGACGACGCGGTCCACCGCACCGACCTGAACGCCGCGGAACGTGACGGGAGAGCCCACGGCCAGACCTGACGAGGCCCCATGAAACACCAGAACGGCTTTTGTCGTCCGGGCGAAAGGATGGAAATTGCCGAACAGGACGAACGCTGCAACGAGCAGACCTGTCCCCCCAAGGACGAAAGCACCGACAAGAGCCTGCCTGTTCATCACGTATTTCCTTCTTCGTCGTCGCGTTCGCGGTGCATGAAGGCATGCACCTGTGGGTCCGTACAGGTGTCGCGCAGATCTCTTGGGGAGCCGTGGGCGATGGGAATTTTGGTTTTGGCATCGAGAAAGATGCCGTCATCGGCAATATGGAACAGGCTCGACAGCTCATGACTGACGATGACGATTGTGGCACCGAGGCCGTCCCGCAGGTTCAGGATCAGGTCGTCGAGGCGGGCGGATGTGATCGGATCGAGACCGGCGGAGGGTTCGTCGAAAAACAGGATGTCCGGATCGAGGGCGAGGGCACGGGCCAGACCGGCGCGCTTGCGCATACCGCCGCTGATTTCCGATGGATAAAGATCAATCGCCTGCAACATGCCGACAAAACCCAGCTTGAGTTCCACGAGGCGACGGATGACGGGGGGCTTGAGGTCCGTGAACATCTGTAAAGGCAATGCGATGTTCTCGCCGATGGTCATGGAGCTCCACAATGCTCCGCTTTGGAACAGGACGCCGAAACGATGGTTCAGATCGGTGCGATGAGCGTCGGTGCCCGCCCAGTAGTTCTCGTTGCCGACATGGTATTCGCCGACAGAAGGGCGCAGAAGGCCGATCATGCTTTTGAGGAGCGTGCTTTTGCCACAACCTGAACCGCCCATGACCGCGAAGATACTGCCTTTGCGCACATCAAGTGAGATGTTCTTCTGAATAATCTTCGGACCAAAGGAGAGTGTGACGTCACGCAGGGACAGGACGGTCTGGTCAGGCATGTTGGTCAGATCCCCAGAACATCTGCAATGACGGCGAAGATTGCATCAATGGCGATGACACCGACAATGCCAACGACGACAGCGCGGGTAGCCGCGATGCCCACATCCGCAGCCGAACGCCCGGCTTTGAGGCCAATGCGGCAGCTTGTCAGGCCGATGAAGGCACCGAAAACGATGCTTTTGACAAAACCGAAGATGAACTGGCCGATTCCGAAGGATGTGACTGTTTGATGGAAGTAGCCTGCTGCCGTGATGTCGAGCATCGAAATGGAGACGACGAAGCCCCCCAGCATGCCGATAAGACATCCGTACAGGTAAAGGAACGGCATCGTGATGATGAGGGACAGGACAGCGGGCAGAATGAGGTAGGTCGAGGGTTGAATGCCAAAGACATTCAGTGCGTCGATTTCTTCATTACCCTGCATGGTGGAAATGCGCGCGGCATAGGCGCCGCCCGTGCGCCCCGCCATGATGATAGCGGTCATGACGGCGGCCATTTCACGCACCATCGCAATTCCGACCAGACTGGCAACGTACACTCCGGCCGCGAATTTCTGGAGTTCAACGGCTCCGACAAATGCCAGAATTGCGCCAATCAAGAAATTGACGATGCCGACGATCAGCAGGGCATAGGGGCCGGCATCGCTGGTGTTGGCCAAAAGATCGCTCAGGCGCATCCGGCTTCGGCCGAGAATGGTCTGAACGGCACCTTTGGCTGTCAGTGCCGCGAGTTCGGAGACAACACCCACTTCCGTCATCGAGGCGATGGCATGGCCACCAACGGCTTCCAGAAGGGGCCTGTGGGGTTGCTTGTGGTGGACAGGCTCGTCCGGGGCTTCGGGTAGAAGTTCCAGAAGCTGACGCATCGGGCCCGGCAGTGTCTGCATGTCGAGACTGATGCCAGCATCATGGGCAACGCGTTTAAGATCCCATAGGAACGCGATCAGTCCCGTGTCCCACGCCTGAATGTCAGAGGTCTGGAAAGACAGATGTCCATCGGGAGTTTTTGGTAGGCCATCTTTTGGAAAGACCGGAATCGCGCCGGTTCTGGCCTGCCACGTCCCGCTCAGCACCATGAGGAGGGTGTTTTGTTCGTTTTCAAGACGCCATTGCGGGGCATTGTCCTGTGCGTGGGAACGCGGTCCTGTATCGGTGTTGTCTGTCATGGACTTTGCATTTCCGGTCCTGACATTCCCTGGCTTTGCATAAAGAATGGAAAATCTGGTGAGAGATAAAACTTGAACGATGCGGACGGATCAAAATGTGCGATGTGGCAGAGAACGATCTCGGGTAAGACCTTATCGATTGCAGGAGAAAGATCAATGCTCCTGTTAAGCGACAATGGGTAAGTGTTTTTTTCTGGTTATTTCTGTGGTTTGACTGGAATGAAACCTGCGTGTTGTCAGGATATTTCTGATAGAATCACCTGCTAGCGACTTGGAATTTGAAGACCTGTATGGCCAGCCAGCTTTCCCTGATTGTTCCTTTTTACAATGAAGAGGCCTCGATCGGTCACTTTGTGAAGAGTATCCTGCCGGTTGTCGACGGCATTGCCGAAACGGACTGGGAGATCGTCTGTGTGGATGATGGCAGTAGTGACGCGACCTTGCGGGAACTGGTTAGCCTTTCGGAAACCGACCGGCGGTTTCGGGTGCTTGAACTCTCCCGTAATTTCGGCAAGGAAGCTGCGCTGACGGCCGGTCTCGATGCGGCGACGGGAGATGCTGTCATTATTATTGATGCGGATCTTCAGGATCCGCCTGATGTCATCCCCCAGATGGTGCAGGCCTGGCGGGAAGGGGCGGAAGTCGTGCTGGGCAAGCGGGTTGATCGGTCCAGCGACAGCATGCTCAAACGCAAAACCGCCGCATGGTTTTATTCGCTGCATAATCGGCTTACTCATATCCGGATTCCGGAAAATGTGGGTGATTTTCGTCTGATGGACCGGTGTGTGGTTGAAGCCTTGGGGCGGCTTCCCGAGCGCCAGCGGTTTATGAAAGGACTGTTTGCGTGGGTTGGCTTTCGGACAGTCACTATTGATTATGTCCGCGCACCCCGGGCTGCGGGAACGACGAAATTTTCAGGTTATTCGCTTTGGAATTTTGCCCTTGAAGGTTTCACCAGCTTTTCTTCTGCTCCAATTCGACTATGGACGTATCTGGGAACAATCGGTGCTTTTCTGGCCATTCTTTATGCAATTTTCATTGTGTTTCGCACGATATTCTGGGGAAATTCCGTGCCGGGTTATGCGTCCCTGTTCGTAGCCATCATTTTTTTTAGCAGCGTTCAGATCATCAGTATCGGTATGTTGGGAGAATATATCGGCCGCATCTATATGGAGACGAAACAGCGGCCGATTTACGTTCTGCGCCGCAAATACTGAGCAGGCAGGCCGGGCATGATGATGTCCGGTCTTTGAGAGGTTCAATTCAGTCTGTTGATTTTGAGGCTGAGGAGAGCAAGCCCGAGATGACGGGGGTCCTGTCCGATCTGCACCGGATTACTGATCTGTAATTGCAGGCTTGCGGAATGTTTTTCAGGAGGGAGCGCGAAGTCGGCTGTATAGTCAGCATCGTGAGGTTGTACGTCCCATTCAGCAATCTGCGTCCCGTTCAGGAGTACCCGGACGTGCTGCGGTGTACCGGGCGAGGAGTGCATTCGTAATACAAGATTTGCTGTATGGACATCTACAGGCAGATTAAAATGAAGGCGGGCTTCATGCGCTTCACTCCATACGCCCCAGTCTTCAGGATTGGACCATCCATTCTCAAGAATTTCTTCATGCTTAAATTGCCGACCTGCCGTGAGGATCTCCTGATCGATTGGCAAAACAGGGGGCAGCGGCGGAGGGGACAGACCTGCTGGAAGCGGCACATCCGCTGCAACGCAGAACGTGGCCTTGTCCCAGACGCCACATTTTGCGTGTTGCAGGCTGCTCCAGCGTAGCGCGTGCAGACGCTGTGAGGTGCCGGTCAGGATCACCAGTGTCCGCGGATCCAGAGGATGAGGCTGTTCGGCTGAAGGGTGGCAGGCAGATTGCGGCGTTGTTCTGGCTGTGTACATGGTGTTGACCGACGCATTTTTTAGCGCTGCGGCATACAGGAATTGCATGACATAAATTGCATCAATGCCGTCGCATTCCAGGCGAGGATGAATCTCGATCCTGTCAAAAGGCTGCATTATCGAAGAAAGCTGACTGTCCTTGGCAGAGGGAGGCTCAAGGAATGAGAGTTCAATCTGATGGACATCAGAGCGGATATCGCGAGTGTCCTGCCATTGAAGTGCAATTCCTGCCAGCAGGACGAAAGGCCACATTCTCGGCCAGGCCCGGCAGAGGCCGTAAATTGCTCCGAGCATGATCAGATAACCAACCGGCCAGAACATCCGTCCTGACGATCGCATCTGTTCTGCGCCCGGAACCCTGAAATGTGTGAGTAGAACCGGAATATGTAAAAAGTAGATGCGATTTGAAAGAGCAATGAGCGTTAGCGCCAGACATGCCAGAAGCAGACCGGCATGCTGTTTTGGAAGTTGTGCAAGAAGCTGAATGCCTCGACGACTCAGAAGGACAAGTCCAAGGGTCAGCAAGACACCGGCGCCAAGATATTGATATCCTTCGTACTGACCACCGGTTGCTTCTACGAGGCTGGAGGAGACAGATGGAAAAAGACTGGAATGAACCGGCCAGAAAGGGGAGGCGAGGTTCATGGAATAGAGCCCGTAGCCACCGCCACTCGCGCTGCCCCAGTATCCCAAAACCGATCCGATGCCGATGATCCCCAGTCCGGATGTGGCTGTAGCCATTACCGCGGGTGCACAGGCTTTCCTGTTTCTCTCTCGTAGCAGAAGAGTCAGGGGTACGGCGCCAAGAATGGCACCGGCCATGACCATCAGATAGGGATGAATCAGAAGCGTCAGAACGGTCATGAGAGCCAGCAGCCAAACCGGTCTGGAACCTGCACCGGTTCGTGTGGCCCTGAAATAAAGACCGATCGCCAGCAGCAGGATCCACTGTCCGCACAGAGCCGCATGGCCAATTCTAAAGATGAAAGTCGGAAAACAGGAGGCAAAAACCGCGGCTGCCAGCGCAGGAAGAAGACGCTTTTCTCCCAAGGACCGCAGTGCGAAAACTGCGCAGACCGGTTGCAGTGTCCAGCACAGGGCAAGATAGAGAATGATCCCCTGAAGCATGTCCGGAAAGAGCGGATGAATGACTTTCAGAAGGAGAGCTTCTAGCGGAATACTGTCCGTCAAACCGATATTGGTACCAGCAGGTGCTCCCAGTCGCTGATCCAGTAGAAGCGGCCAGTGCCATCCCTGCCGCAGGAAATAAATCTGGCCAATAATGTGTTGAACGAGATCACCTGAAGCATGACCGGGCAGTTTTCCGCGGATCAAGGCAAGCGGAAAGCATTGCAGCGCCTGAAAGAGACCGAATACCAGCGAGAGCGTGTAAACCGCAAACCTGTTTGTGGATGGCTTCAGAGCTGGGCGTTTTTCAGACAAATGACAACACTCGTATCGAAATGTTATTTCAGGGTTGAGTGGCGTCATACAGGAGAATTGTGGCCAAAACCACGCCTGATGGTGTCTAACGGGCCACTCTGTTGCGCATTCGAAAAAAACGGCTAGTCTTTTGGCTTGGGATCAGGAGCGGGGGAAAACAGGAATATGTCAGACGGACGTGCCGAAATGAAATATGCTACTCTGAAACGGCGGCACGTTCTGCTGGGTGGTGCGGCTGTCTGTGTCAGTCAGATGGTGGCCTGTGCACGTCCGACATCGTCTTTCGACGCGGTGGATGGTCTGGTTCGTGATACAGTCAGACAAGGGGAAACGCCGGGCGCTGTTGTCGTTATCGGACATGACGGAAAAATCGTACACCGTTTCACGTACGGGAAGCGGGCAATTGTTCCAGCCTCTGAGCCACTGAGCTGGGACACGCATTTCGATATGGCGTCCCTGACCAAACCGACCATGACGGCACTGTCGGTGATGCAGCTTGTCGAGCAGGGCAGGGTGGGTCTCGATGAGCGGGTCAGCCAGTATTTTCCGGACTTTGCGTCTAACGGCAAACGCGACATCACGATCCGGTTGCTGCTGACCCATTATTCCGGTCTGCCGCCTGATGTCCCCCTGAACGATCCGTGGACTGGCAAGGCCGAAGGCGTCAGGCGGGCCATGACGTCACCGCTGATCAATCCGCCCGGCGAAAAATTTGTTTACAGTGACATCAACTACATCATGCTGGGGCTGCTGGTGGAAAAACTGAGCGGGATGCCGCTCAATCAGTATGTGAAGGTCAATATTCTTGATCCGTTGGGGATGAAGGAGTCCGGCTATCTTCCATCCTCCAGTCTGAGGCCGATCATTGCTCCGACCCAGTATGACGATCAGGGTGTCATGTTGCGGGGGGTGGTTCATGATCCGACAGCACGCAGGATGGGCGGTGTGGCAGGCCATGCCGGCTTGTTCTCAGATGCGCAGGATATGTCGCTATACGCGCAGGCGCTTCTGGATCGGCTGAAAGGACGGCCGAGCAGTTTCCCGCTGAAACAGGAAACGCTCGTTCTCATGACCACGCCGCAGCAGCCAGCCGGTAAAACGGATCTGCGGGGGCTGGGATGGGATATCGACACCCATTATTCGTCTCCGCGTGGCGATATATTTTCCCGGCGTTCTTTTGGTCACACCGGCTTTGTCGGCACATCCTTATGGATTGATCCCGACAGTGACAGCTATGTGCTGATTCTGACGAACCGGGTTCATCCTTCAGGAGGTCATAGTGTTGTAAAACTGCGGCACGATGTGGCCACAGCTGCGGGAAAGGCGCTTGGCCTTTCCGCACCCGTTTGAAAATATCCGCAAGATCGAATTGCTCTTTATACGCCTCGCGCTTCTGCCAGAAGCGCGTCGAACGTTTCCCCGTTTGGCGATGTGCCGGGAATGGAGAGCCAGTTCTGGCGCGACAACAGACCGTAGGCTTCGTCGGCGATCTTTGTGAACGTGTCCCACGGCATGAAGGTCCGTGTCCCCCATGTGTTGAAGAAAAGCCCTTCAGGGTCGTAGCCAACAAGCGCAATGGCATGCCCACCAACCGGGGTTCTGTCTGAAATGGCGTTCCAGTCCCAGGTTGCTCCAAGGGGCAGATCCATGAATTCTTGCGGGACCTGAACCCCTGCGAGCACGCCGCCCAGATAGCAGATGGCGCGACGGATGCCGTCACAGTCCTGCGGGTTGATCGTGCCATAGGCCGTCAGATAGTCCAGTGTCTGACCCGGGCGGTGAAGGCCCTCGCGGAGCCAGAAATTCAGCTCGTCCAGCAGTACTGTTCCGTTGTCCCGGGCGCCTGTCTGCGGGTCAAAACCGGTGACGGCTGCGTAATTGTTCAGCACCATGCTTGTTGGCAGTAAGACCAGCGCCTGTGCGGCATGGGTCCATGTCGCTGTCAGCGCCGCCTGTGCCGCGAAGGCGCAGCAGCCATACCGGTCATTGCCCCACATCTGGTAGGGCACCCCGGCGGACCAGTCCTTTTGCGTGGGAATGTCCGGAAGGCGTGAGGCCAGCATGGGGGCCAGACGATAGGTGCGGGGATCATGTCTGGGCGCACGTTTGCCAAGGCATCGGGGCATGGGGAAACTCCGGCAAGGGAAACTGGAATATCGGAGCGGTTCAGGCAAACCGCTCCAATGTTGAGGTTGTTGGATTGCGGCTCAGACGCCCTGATAGATCCGGGCGCGGATCAGTTCCGGCGTTTCTACAGGGGCCGCGAGGGGAGCGGCCGTCACGCCGGCAAGGGCTTCGACCAGCGGGATCATGGCGGCGACCGTGGACATGTAGCCAGCGGTCGACGGCGAGTAAGCCTTCACGATCGGCGTTGCGATGGCCAGCAGGGTTTGAAGATCCGTTCCAAGGCTTTTGGCCCAGTCCTTGCCGGTGGCAATCGTGATCGTGCCGTTTGAATTGGCCGCGACCTGAGCCGAGACGCTCTTGATCTGGGCGATCAGGTTGTCGAACTGCGCTTTGTCTTTCTCGGACAGATGGCTTTCGAGTTCGGGAATGCTTTCGATTGCCTGAACCGCGTAGGCAATGGCCGCCGCATCATTGCTCAGGGCGGTCGTGTTGAACGAGGCCGTGTTGGCGGTCGTGGTGCAGGCGCTCATGGAAACGAGAAGAATGGTGCCAAGGCTTAGGGCGAGAATACGGTTACGCATTAAATGCTCCACACATAAAAAAAAGCCGCCCGAGAGGCGGCTGAGATCAATGAAAATAGCTGAAGGAAAAATTCGGTTATTATTCGACGCGTCTGGGAACTTCACCGGCCTTCGGATGCGTCGAGGCCATGTCCAGTCCCAGTTTTGCAGCGTCATCCACCCGCGAGGAGCCCACGGGCACCATGATGGCTTTTGCGCCCGGCTGATACGCGCTTGTGTTCCAGCCTTTTGCCTGCGCTACGGCGCTGACGATTTGAAAAAGCGGCAACAGCTTTGACGTGCTGGCAGGGGGTTTCCAGAAGCGAAGAGCCAGAGCGGCCGAAGCGATCAGGAAAGTTATGATTGAAACGATATCGCCAGCATATTTAGCGGGCAGATAGGGCAGGATTGTCTGGAACAGCGATGTCCAGTCCATTGTTGTCTCCGGCTATAAAAATACCGCCCCGAAGGCGGCTGTGCCAACACACCCTCCCGGTCTAGGGAGGGGCGTTCGCGCGCACCAAGGAGAAAATGACGTCAAGTGCCAACTGACTGGTTTTGCGCCCTTTCCGGAAGCAGCAGCTTGTGTTTGACGATCCATCGTGAAGGCCATACGGTTCGCCATCATCACGACTGTCACAGGCGATTTCATGGCTTTCAATTTCAGGCTTGCCGCAGTTGCTGCGGTTTCGGCTTTCTCTCTTTCTGCTGAAGCCCATGCGGCTGCGACAAACCCGTTTTTCTCGGCAAGTACGCTGCCTTTTCAGGCGCCCCGTTTCGATCAGATCAAGGACAGCGACTACGCCCCGGCTTTCGAGCGCGGCATGGCCGAGCATCTGCGTGAGATCAATGCGATTGCCAATAATCGCGCAGCCCCGACTTTCGATAACACGATTGTTGCAATGGAGCGGGCCGGGCAGACGCTCAACCGCGTGCAGATGACGTTCTATGGCGTCTATCAGGCCAATACGAACGACGCGCTGGACAGGGTGCAAAGCGCGGAAGCCCCGCGCCTGACGGCTCATGAAGATGAAGTCTATCTGAACGCAAAGCTCTTTGCGCGCGTGAAATCGCTTTATGATCGCCGGGAGAAGCTGGCACTGACGCCTGAACAGGCGCAGCTCCTCGATATTTATTATCAGCAGTTCGTCCATGCTGGAGCGCAGCTTTCTGCGGCAGACAAAACAAAGCTGCGGGCAATCAACACGCGGCTGTCCAATCTCGAAACGCAGTATGAGCAGAAGCTGATTGCGAGCGCCAAGGCCGGTGCGCTGGTCGTGGATAACGAGAAAGCGCTGGCGGGTATGGACGCGAATGCGATCGCCTCTGCCGCCAAGGCTGCGCAGGAGCGTAAACTGACTGGCAAGTGGGTGATCCCGCTCCAGAACACGACACAGCAGCCTGATCTCTCATCCCTGACCGATCGCGATACCCGAAAGGCCCTGTTCGACCAGAGCTGGACGCGCGCGGAAAAAGGAGATGAGAACGACACCCGCGCCACGATTGCTGAACTGGCACAACTGCGCGCGCAGAAAGCCGCGCTTTTCGGTTATCCGAACTTCGCTGCCTATACCCTGTATGATCAGATGGCCAAGACGCCGGAAGCTGCGGAAAACTTCATGCAGCAGCTTGTCCCGGCCACGGCTGCGGAACAGAAGCGTGAAGCAGCAGTCCTTCAGGAGACTATTCGCAAAGACGGTGGCAAGTTCGAGTTGAAGCCCTGGGACTGGGAATATTATTCCGGGCAAGTGCGTCGTGCGAAATACAATCTCGATCAGGATGAAATCAAACCGTATTTCGAACTCAAGACGGTGCTGACGGATGGCGTGTTCTTCGCGGCCAATCAGCTCTACGGCATTACGTTCAAGCAGCGAACAGACATTCCTGTCTATCAGCCGGATGTCATGGTGTTCGAAGTCCATGACAAGGATGGATCACCGCTGGGTCTGATGTATTTCGATTACTTCAAGCGCGACAACAAATCTGGCGGCGCATGGATGTCGAACTTTGTTGGGCAGTCGAAGCTGCTGGGAACAAAGCCGGTCATTTATAATGTTGCCAATTTCACCAAGGCCGCTCCGGGTCAGCCACAGCTCATCACGTCCGACGATGTGACGACCATGTTCCACGAATTCGGCCATGCCCTGCACGGCCTGTTTGCGGACCAGACTTATCCGTCCCTTTCAGGCACCAACGTGGCACGGGATTTTGTAGAGTTTCCGTCCCAGTTCAACGAGAACTGGGCGCTGGACCCGAAAGTCCTGTCCCATTACGCCCGTCACTACAAAACTGGCGCTCCGATGCCGGCAGCGCTGGTTGAGAAAATCCGCAAGGCCGCACATTTCAATCAGGGCTATGCGCTGGGCGAGATTGTTGCGGCCGCTGAACTGGACATGAAGTGGCACAGCCTGCCTGCTTCAGCTCCGCGTCAGGACGTGGACAAATTTGAAGGCGCGGCACTGGACGGTATGGGGCTGGATGTTGCAGTTGTTCCGCCGCGTTATCGTTCCAGCGATTTCCTGCATATCTGGTCCAATGGTTATTCTGCGGGATATTACGCCTATCTGTGGACCGAAATGCTGGATCAGGATGCATTTGCCTGGTTCCAGGACCATGGAGGGTTGACGCGCGAAAACGGACAGCGCTTCCGCGATATGATCCTTTCGAAGGGGCATACGATGGATTACGGTCCGATGTTCAAGGCGTTCTATGGTAAAGATCCTGACATTACGCCAATGCTTGTCCATCGCGGTCTTGTTTCTGATCCGGGCAAGTAATTGTAGTCGGG
>Ga0157363_1004611_pt1 | contig 12729 bp, 9 predicted proteins | sample AttsexASBM1_FD_111477 | JGI IMG/M metagenome (GOLD analysis project Ga0157363, IMG submission 111477) | Fungus gardens microbial communities from leaf cutter ant in Ribeirão Preto, State of São Paulo, Brazil - Atta sexdens ASBM1 | ecosystem: Host-associated > Fungi > Mycelium > Unclassified ...
ACACTACTGATTTTTGAGGTTATGTGCATCAAACGTCAAACCATATGGCATTTTAGAAGGCCAAATGTTAACGCTTTAAAACCACAAAAAGGCGGGAAGATATATAAAATTTAAATTGTTATTCGGTTGTATCAAATCTAAAGCTCAGAACTTTTTTGTACACCTAATAAAAGTACCCTTGACAGCGCGATCTTCTCTTGATAGTTCACGATTGCTCTCACTGATTCACACCATCGTATAACGATCGCGCCGTGAAAACAATGGCTGCTTAAGGTTCGACCCTGGAACGTGAAGGCAACCATGATCGCGCTGCGATTACGGAAATGCCCTGTATTTTATATCTTTGCATTGGAACGCGCTACGGAATCCAGAAATAGCGTTCTAGAGAACCAATTACTTGTAACGGTTCGCGGGAAAGAGAAAGAAAGAAAGATACTCGAGAACAAGCGGTCCTATAATTTTTTTTCTCTTGAAATGTTTGCGCCGTTCCTTTGTTCGTTCAACTGTTGAGAAGTTCTCTATCTACACTGTGTCCTCGTTTGCGCCTTGAAAAGGGACACCCTTAAACAACAACGGGACATGCTACATAACGGCGATAAGGTATGTAATAATGATTACTTCGAGGAAACGTTTTCACGAAGCACACTGTCATAGAAGACGCATACATACTCATAGTTGCGATCTATGAAGACGCACACGCGTGTATGTGTGCGTGGACGGAGACCCAAGAACGAAATCATAATTTCGGTCGATTCCGATCGGCGTCCTTTCTTCCCACAGTGCTTAGTTTACGCGTCGTCGGGCAAATTACGGGGTTCCGGTGTGCCCGCGCGAGAAGGACACTCTTTGGAGAAGCGAATAGCAAGAGACCTGAGACGAAGGCAGAGAAAGCCAATACGGAATGCAGGAAAGAGGGTGAGAGAAGAAATAAAACGGAGAGAAAGAGAGAGAGGAATCGAGAAAAAAGATCGGTCGAGGTATATCCTGAAAGATTATGTAAGACCTGGCGGCACTCTCCGACCACTTTTTGCGCGCTCTTCGATCGTGCATCGCAAGTCGGGAAATTGCTCTGCGGAACTGATGCCATTACTAACAAACAAACAAATCAACAGTCGAAAAAATATAATAATTCAAAATTATAGATTGTAATTTAATAATCTAGTATTATGTATATAATATATCAAATATTTATCTTTCAGTTAGTTTGCTAAATGCTTTAATTCCGTCTTGCGTATAATATTTTATCTATGTGAATAATCCTTCACGAGAAACCATCGCGTTTCTTTCAGTCACCTGCCTCCTTAATTGATATTGGCATACACGGTCAACTGTTGCAAAAATTTCATGTTACTCAATGTAAATCGGCATGAACACACACGAGAACGAGCATCATCGAAAACTCAGCAGCGAATCGAAGAATATATATATAATTTTTTCTTCCAGTCCGATGTGGAGCCGCTGTACGGGCTCTTATAACCGAGCATTCGACGGTTGTATTTGAAGCGACCTTTTTATTACGCCGACGGGCAACATTGATACTCCACCTCGTACGGAGCGTTGCAGCATTATAAGTTTTCCGCGACTACAGTCTGGACCGGTAATTTGAGACGAATAATTGCGGGGCACAAAAAAATATGGCCATTCCATGAAGGACGGAATGGAGGTGGACAGGGGGCGGATGGGCGCGGAAGAAGGAGAAATAACCGGCGGAGTTACGTATGTTGAGTTTGTGAGTATGTCATTGCTGGTAAGCTCCCCAGGCTATGAAGAATCCGAGCCGGAATATCCTCGTCCTTTCCATCTGCCTCTTTCGTCCCTCCTCTGTCGTGCTCCTCTCGCTCGTATATACATATGGCGGACACGCAGACGTAGAATCGAAATTGTTCTTGCGAGCAACTAGAAGGTTGGCGAATTTTTCGCGCGCTCATCCGTCATCGAATTTATCGCAGTGGACTCAACGTCAAACTTAATGGAAATGATTTATTTCCAAGGCGAGATTTCGAGGAATATCAAGTTTCGATCGTGTTATACATTTTTTATGGTGCGCTCCTTGCGATTTATACTTTCAGCCGAGTTATTCGTATCAAGAATCTTGTTGAGCGATGGCCGTCGACCGCAAGGCCATTCGGCGAGATGCATACCATGCGCACCCGTTGATATTGCATCTGATATTTATCGCCTTTAAACTGGACGGCGAGCTTTTTGCCGCTGTCACTTTCGCAACCAGCCTGGACCCAATGGGACGTTGAAAAAGAGTAATAAAACTCCTTTTCCCATCAGCACCTTACCATCCAGCTTCAACGGGCGCTATCAAGATGTATGAGCCAGATTGAAATAGCTTAATATATAATAGTTATCGCAAATTTTACATGAGAATTTAAATTCCTTATATAAAAATTCTACGATATATTCTTGAAAAAATATATATATTCTTAAATAAATAATAAATTTATAAGCGATATAATTATTGATACAATTACAGACTCGTAATCGCACGTGATACTCCACGATAGAAGCGAATTCTCTTTCGCCGTCCATTGTAATCAGATACGCGACAAGGCGAGAAAAATTCTCGAAGGCTCAGTCCATCACGACTCTTCGCGGATAATCAAGGGTGATCCGACTCGCGCGAGCAGCGAGTGGCTTCGGTATCCGGTTCGCCTTTGGTTCTTCGATGAAAAGGAGAAAAGAAAAGTTCAAGTTTCTGGCCGCGGGAAACATACAAATCGGGCGACGAACAAGTCCCTGATCGGTCGCGAAATACAAGTTTAAAGGGTAGACGGTAGACAAATGCTCTGTGCGCTCTACATTGATCCCAGTCTGAAGATTGGATCGGGTTTCTTAGGAAGAAAAGAACGAGCTGCGAAGATGAGGCGTTCAACGCCACCCTTTCTAGCGGATTCCTCCTGCCGGAGGAGGATCCGAGGGAGAACGATGATCTTTTCTCTTCGCGAGCTCCGGAATATCCGCTCCGTGCGGGTCTATTATGCGAGAATGATAAATCGACGGGCAAGGCCGCCAGGAATCTCGATAAGATTCTCCGTCTCGTTCGCGTTTCTCGCCTCCTCCGCATGCGTCTTCCTTAAACTCATACGAACCCCGAGGTCGTTTGAACTATCAACCATCATCGTCCATCTGCCTTGAATTCTTCCCCCAATCGACCCTGGAAGTGCCGTGACTCTTAACGCATTACTTCTACCGTGAAGCCATATCGGCGGAATTTTTTCATGTCAAAGGACGAATGATGATCCCGGATATGGCGACTGCAAATTCTTTTAGGATATATATTGGAAATGTACATATATATAAAAGAAGGTCTATTAAAACTGTAATCATAGATCACCATTCGTTCGATTAACTTGTTTCATATAGATTTCATTGTCGATCAGTCCTATTTTAACAATGGTCGGCGCACCTCTATTAACCGCGATGGAAGATATCGCAAGAACGAGGACTCCAGAGGGGTATCAAAAGGGGAATTCCGTGGACTTGGCACGTATCTCATCATCGATCTTGGACAAGCGGTAAGCACGGAAGCGAATAAACGATCGTCATAACGGAATTTACGAGAGAAGCCACGAAAACGGGAAAGGTGGCGAGATAAGGGAATTCGTGTATAGTCCCGGAACCGCGTCGTAGGTCACGGTACAAGTAACTTGTGTAACTCGAAACGACGAACCCGGAGCTATAAAGCGTTGTTATAAAGCTCCGGCTTACATCGCGCATCTCCTATTCTCCTTTCTCTCTCTTTATCCTTCGCTCTTCTGATTCAGGAGAGTCTTCATGTCTCCTTTTCGCCTGTATAGGTGTACGTTGCGAAAGAAGCGTCAGCGAGTACCGCGGCAGCTAACAATAACAATAAGGCCCATTAGCGACGTCACACGTACTACCGGACAGGATCGGTTACTTAGGATTATCTCTCACGCCTATGTGTAAAGGATACCTCCGCGAAATGGTTCCGACTCATGCACAGAGAAACTGGATAGAATGGCTAGCGTTCTCGCCGTGCAGGAAAGACCATTCCAAATGGAATGAGGAAGGAGATACCGTACGTTGGATATCGTGGAATAAAAGGATGCCTTCGTGAGAGCGTGAGGAGACGAGACACGACGCGATGCGATGCGTTCGGCAAAAGGGGAAACACCGATCTTACAAACGAATACACGTAGGACAAGTTTTGTCCTTTCTCTCTCATATTCTCTTTCTCTAGTGAGCTCCTCAGCAACCACCGCGCTCGAGTTCCTGGGTGAATGCAAATGAGACAAGCCGCGCATTGGTTAGCCACCGGGGAAGAGAACTCCTGCGAATACATCTTCCGTATCCGGATACCGTCGTTTTCCACAATGAGCGACGGTATCGTCGAATATTACTGGACCCTCTTCCGCGAAGGCGAATGCCATTGACAGTCATCTCGTCATCTAATCTCATCCGGCCGCCGCACGTTCAACGTTGCGTTGCGCGGCTTTTTACACGAAAATCACCGCATCATCATGAAAGAAGAGCAGCGTGGTCTATTTCCGTGGTTATACTCGATTATACATCTGCGAGATAGTAATTGAGCCGTTGGCCAGAATGATGGTGTAAGTCATGTTTTGTCGTTTTGCTTGTGTAATAACAGAATCTATGCAAGTACTTAATGTAAAATCCAGCTGTTTCTGTCTAATAATCTCACGAAGATGTAAGATTTTACCTAAAGCGTGACTACACAGTTCTTAGACACCACATAACTGAAACGATCATAACTTCCCTGGTTAATTCTAATTTAATAACCGTTTATTGTCGATAACTTACGATTATGGTCAACCGTTATCACCATCTGCAAGTATTTCTCGGCGCACCCACACCGGTCTCATTATTTCATACCGTGACACGCGGTCGATAATTCTTGAAATAATTGAAAAACGGTGGAACATTGCTTACCGTTGCACTCGTTTCCGCGCTTGCATACGTAAAATCCGCTCATGCGTTTGCGAGAGATCGAGGAAGTAATGATCGAAGCAGTTCTTTCGCATAGTCTTGCGTCCACACCATCGTCCTCGGGAACTTTATGGCTCATGAATGAAACATGGGCCTAACCGTACATCTGCGAGGCTTACGTGTTGCAACGGTGGCTTAATGTATGCCGCGATCGCGAAAAATGGCGAACCGATAAATGGAATTAAGGCGGTGAGCCCGGCGTAGTTGTCTCTGTCACTCCGTCTTGATATCACGACATAGAGGACAACAACCGGGAGCGGCACGAATCGCCGATTCCACGACGGCGCTAAGAGCTTTCGTAATTTCGCGCGCTGACACGTTGCCGAAGAGGACGAGAGCAAGCGAACCAACTCACGAACGACTCGTGACAAGTCACACTTCTTAATAGGAGAAAAAAGACAAAATGGCTCATTTGCGTATTAGATTGACTCTTCATCGGTAATTTGAAAGTTTTTCTGCAACTATAGAGTCTTCAGTGTAGATTTTTATATTGTTCTGAACTGTACAAAAATCTGAAAAAATCCTTATTGAAAGCTTTAATAACAATAGTTTCTACGCAGAAGTTGGATTTTTATTTATGTTTACAGATTTAAGTTTATTTATCAGAATTCACATGCAATAAAAAAATCAACTGTGCCTTCAAAATCCAACATTTTCAGCGGAGTTAAATAATATAAAGTAGTATAATTTTTAATAAAACTGCACATTTTTCACTTACAAAAACCGAAAAATGATTGTTTAGTATACGCGTTATATTATCTGCTAATTAGTGTGTTTCTTTTACTTCTTACTCTCTAAATCTAATCACTGCCAAGTATTCCACTGTAATCAGTGAATTAAATGTGAGATTTCTAACCTAGCTAAGCTTTATTATGTGATCTAATTAACCTTGTTTTGTGCTTATAAATTCAATGAATATGATATTGGAAGATTGATATTACATGCAAATATCATCAGTATTTTAGCTATATATGGTAATATTTAAATATTCTTCCTTTTTTAGTTGAACTTCATTAATTATTATCAGTGCCAAGTATGACACAGAGTAATTAATGACTATTCACTTATTCAGATTTAGAGAATTTAGAACTTAGAGAGGAAGAAATTAGGTATCGAAATAACCGTAACGAAGTAATTTGTCGACATAATACAAACGTCTTGGATGTCCTGCAGTCAGTCAATAGTAATGAAGATACGGGATGAATTAAGTACAAGGATCAATAGGACCCACCTGATCTATGGTCTCCCTCAGAAGAGAATGTCCCTGACTATCGTAAAGAGCGCGACCGGAGCTCTCTCTCTCTCTCTCTCTCTCTCTCTCTCTCTCATTCACTTCAAGTCGTTTAACCGTTTAATGGCGGGTCAAGCGGCAATAACAAATAATCATAAAAAGGCGGCTGGTAGCAAATGCGGAACCCCCTGTTGCGTTCATAGCATAGCTACAACATCGCGTTAACGTTTTCGGAAGCGATGACATATCTTATGCCGAGTCTTCGTGGTGGTCTTTTCACGAGTCTCTAAAATCATTTTCCGACGACCAACATATTAGGTGTAGTAAAAAAAAATCCATTATTTTTCCATTCAATTTCATGCAAAAATAATGGATTTTTTTTTATTACACCTAATACCTTTTGTTTTTCAGAATTGCCTGAATTTTTAACTTTTATTAGCAAAAAATATTTAAAGAATCGGCGAATTCCATAGTTGTACAAATTAATTTGAAAGCAAAAACTTTTACAGATAAAAATAAATGTAAAAATTATGTGTGTATATATTATATATATATATATATATATATATATATATATATATATACATGTATATTTCTAGCTTGATTTACATATATAAAATTAAGATGAGAGAGAAGAGCTTATCGAAAATTCACGGATGATCCATGTAAACTTCAATTCAGAACTTTTTTATCACCGCATCTATTGCCAACGAAGAATGCTCGTAGAACCGCAAAGGATAAGTGAGGCGATTTACTAAGAAGAAACCAAGCGTGGCCGTGAATGTAGCACACGGTGGGCCAGGAAAATCACGCTCGACCCCCGACCCTGACCTATGAAATCCTGCAGTAGCGAAGACGCCAGACTGAAGACGAGATCTTAACTATATACCCCTTGCTGGCGGTATGACGAACGTTTACATTGAACACTAATTGAGAAAATCAAACGTAAAGCGTGCAAGATAACTTCGTGAATTAATTTTTTTAAATGTCGCTAATCGTATGATATATAATAAAAAAGAATGACAGAATTACTTGATCCATTGATTTTTGTCACATTTAAATATGCTAAATATAATATAGCCGACCATCTATTAATGTAATTAATTTCACACTAAAAATATCATTGGAAATAAATTCGTAAAGATATGCAACGAAAACAATATCTTGGCGCGTGAACTGATTCAATAGCCAATTCAAAGGATATAAATAACGACGTCACTCAGAATCAGTAGAATGTCACGAATTCACCGACAATCGGTTTCAATCTCCTATCGGCTTATTACGTGTCTTTAATGCGGAAGATAAACAAAGTCAGAAGTCGATGGCTCGCAATCGATGTCTCGTATGCGTGAGCGCGATGCATAATGACCGTGAATCAACATGGAACCAAATACAGTTCTCCAGCTGGAAGAGAGAGCGGATAGCGACAAGGAAGAGAGAAACCAAGAAAGACCCCCAAGATTGTGCCTTGGTACAACTGCCTCCGACGATCAGGTTGATTTAATAAGCATATCGCGAAACTCTATGATTATGAAAGCTCGCGAAAGCGTTGGAAAGCGCCGGGCGCGCCGGGATGATCTTTATTTCCAATTGGATCCAACGCAACGGCGATTCGAGGAGGCCCTTCTTAATTGACGGAGAATCGAACGAGGAAAAGGTGGGTGGGTTTTGGGGAGGGTCCCGCGCTCTCGCATGGGAATTATTTTTAATAAGGATCCTTGTGCTCTCCGCGGCGTATACGGCGCCTCCTCTTTCTTCTCCTCCTTCCTCGCCTTTCAATCTCCATCGAGGCTTCACGTACGTGACGTGTATATATCGATTAACAAGACTCGAGTACAAAGGGCGAGCCTCGAAGTGAGTCCACTTATAAGTATAACCCGACAGTTTTTGTGCGGGCAACTAACGCACATTTACATCGATCAATGCGACACTGACGAGAAAAGAAGCTGCATACAATTGCAAGTCATCATCGACGGTTATCGAAAGATTATTCTTCTTCTCCCGTAATAAAGAACAATCGAACACGCGATTCGTACGACATTCGAAGAAAAGAGACTCTTGTCGGAAGTATCTGTGTCTGCCGCCCTTCTCTCAGAGAACACAGACACAGACGAATCAGTCCTCAAAGGGGTAGCTCTATAATCATAATTTAGCCGTAATTACATTTATGACCCACTTTGCCCTCGTAAATTGTCTACGGAGATCAGGAGAGAGAGGGCTCTGGTCGTTGTTATTACGCGCCTTGGATGCCATGGAAGATCCCTATACTCTTTTCTTCTCTTTCTTCTTCTTCTTCTTCTTCTTCACCAACTTTGCCAGTCCTCTCCCGTCCTCATCGTCATCGTCTTCGTCGTTATCGTCGTCGTTGTCGTCGTCGTTGTCTTCGTTGTCTTCGTTCTCTTTTCGGCCGTGCGCGGTTATTAAGATCGTGATTGGAAGAGGCGAACGGGCTGGTTCGTCAGGTGGAGCGGGTTCAGCCACCCTGACTAATCGAGAGTAGTGATAATCCAGGTTTGAAGGAAACGATGGATTCCAGGTATCCGTCTCTTTCTGAGCAAGACCAATATTCTCCCGAAAATTAGTCCTCGGAACTTATTTGCGGAGGTATCGCATTAACCTCCGGGCGCTTTAATCTTAGAGCATTTCGTCGGTTAATTGAGAGACTCCACGATTTTTTCTCACCGCGGAGTACACGGAAGAGCACTAAAAAGACGGCAGACGATCGGTTCTCTTTCGGGCAATGGGATGAAGGCGCGTATCAAATTCGAATACATTGACGCGACATGTATGCCCGAGATAATTACCTGTCTCTTATCTTATAAAGACTTATATCGTAATAATACTGGAGTAGATAATACTTGTTATAATTATCGCATACTCTCGCTTCAATATTATTGCAAACAATGTATATATTCTTATATTCCCTCCCTTCCTTCAATTAATTCACTTCATTTGTACATTTTAATTCGATATAAAAAAAATTATATTACAGATTTTTTTATAGAATGGAATCAAATGAAAATTAACTGTGTTCGCTGGATCTGAACCAGTTTATTTCGTACACATACTCGAACTCATTCAGGGGAGGACGTAACAAAAAATGAGAATGCCTTTATAATGATTGACAAGCACTTTGATAGAGAAAAGCTGACGTGAATGAAGGTGTTTGCGAATTCCTGGTGGCTTGTCGGTCGGGGCGATCAAGGGAGCGGAAGTCGCGCGATTTGAGAGTTAATAAGGTTCGGGAATCACGTCAGGAGGGGCGGGTGGTCAAGATAAGGTAATCGGCGATCAATTTCGCCGCGCGAGAAGGCGAATTCGTCGAGCGTGCCGGAAACGGTGGGGACTGCTTTTCGCGGAGGGCGAAAGAAAGAGCTGCGGCGGGAAGGAGTGGACGCATTCCGCGATGAGACGCGGTCCCATTGGCTCCTGAGATGGCGGAGCGTCACACCGGTTGGCCGCCTTAATAATATGGTACGGCAGTTCAGGCAGCACCGAGGACTACCACTGCGTGCCTGCTTGCCTGCCTACCTCTGCTTTCTTCGGCGTTCCAAGTCTTACCCATGGAAGATTGTTGCTGCCGTACGGTTGTTGTACCCCATACCCAATAACCACTCGATCGTTACCCCCACGTAGCGTTACGCCTGCGTTGCGCGATACCGAATAACCGAAATCTTCCCATCAACACGATCGACACAACGACGAGAACTTCGTCAAAGAGCTTCAAATACGAACGATACAATATTAGGGATTTTAGAATGTTAAAATTCATTAATTTTCTACATATATTTTTACAATGTTCACTTGCTTAGTGAAATCATTAGTCATTATAGATATAGAATGTTATATATAAATATATAACAGCATCGATTATAAAAATATATTACAGTACGAGATTAATGTTTAATTGACGAGATTGATGATAAACGTTTAAAATACTTTTCATTGCTGCGAATTAAGCATATATCAAGACAAAATCCGTACATATCTAATGACTGTTATGTTAATAATAGTCTAATCTAAATAAGAGACAGTACACAAAGAAAGATTTTGTTGAAATTTCTAAGAATTTAGTTATATTAGATAGATTTGAAAATAATTTTTATTGCATCCAAATAATTATATAGGGCACTCATCGATTGTTAAAATGTTAAAATTTTTTGCAGTAATGCTCATCGTGTTCAATTCCTACATAATTATTTTGATGGTCCAACAGAATTATTTTCAGATCTATATATAGCTAAGTTTTTAAATATTTAAGCAAAATCGTTCTTTCCCTGCATAAATCATAATCAACGTAGGTGATGTATCTTCCCCTCACATCGATTCTTCATTTCAAGAATATTTACGCTAATGGCGGAATGCCGCGAAGCGCATTCTTTTTCAGCCGAGACACGGAAAGAAGCCACGAGCCGCCACGTTTTATCTCTCATCGAGATGTTTTCGATCTTTACATAATCGTATCGACGGCGGTAGAAAAAGCGCGAATACTCGTATTTAGGTAGCTCTCTCTCGAGATCTCTTGAGCGCCGAAGGACGCATTCGCGCAAATTTCGTAGTCGGGCTTATGATTACTTCGCACATAACCTGCCATTATGTATATTACCGTCTCTCGCGCATTTCGTCCGTGGGCTTCCGATGTTGCTCGTGCAGGGAAAGAGAGCGGAAAGAAGAGCGAGAGCGAGAGAGAGAGAGAGAGAGAGAGAGTGTGTGTGTGTGTGTGTGTGTGTGTGTAAGGGCCAATGAGCATACGCGCGAGAGCGTATACAAGCGCTGAGTATACATTTGACTGGACAGAGGCATAAATAATATGATCTCGCCAGGGGCCAATCTTACGGTAGTAGACACACCGAGGTAGCCGCGGTACGATGATTAAAACTTGCTCATAGTTATGATCGATCCCTGCGTTACATCGTCGCGCGTATATACGTGCCATTATTCTGCCGCGGATATTCTCTACGGACATGCTCTTTACGAGCTGTCGAAATATTATCTTGTTGAGGTTGGAATTATATGTAATAAATTACTTTTTTTTTATCGTTACTGTATAAACGCGACTACAAGAAGTCATGAGAAATCTCTCACCACCTGCGTCGTTTCACATTCTGGTCAACTTTGTCCCGATCGTCAAATCCTTCTCCGCTCTCTAAATTGTTAAGTCATTATATTAAACCCGTTATTATACATCGAGAACAACACCTGGAAACAAAAATCTTCCTCTTCTTCTATTATATTTATCGAAATATGCGCCTGTCGTTATTTAAGCGAACCCAATCGCGTAGCGGCAAACCGACCGGAAAGACATAGCTGGCCAGTCGGGCGAGAGAGAGAAAATAAAATTCGCCGAACCTCGGTAATACGTTTCGAAACAATTACGCTATGCTCGAACGCGCCCGATGGCTACGACGATCTCTTCGCATATACGTCTCAACGGCCGCCGTGAAAAAAGACAGGGTCGCAAAAAGACAACGCGACAAAGATCCTCGTTCACCTCCGGCTAACCGATGTCTCTCTTTTTTCGCAGTATATCTCTTACAGTTGCGGTATTATACTTGTGGTTCGATTCCATTGTAAGAAGAGTATCATTCTTTCCACTTGATTTCTGACGAAGATCGTCGCGATCCTCCGAGTATTTCTTTGCTTTCATATCGACTGTGAGCGCGTAATCGGCACCCTTCGAGCTATGACGAAGCCAAGAGCGCGGAGAGTCATCAGGACAAAATTACAGAACGTTGTGCGTGAAAATGAATGTCGATAGCAAACGAATAGAATGGCTCGAATATTGTGGAACGATAACTGTTGGCTTGTATGCACTGCAAATCCAAGTGTATAAAAAATTACTTCGATATATGTGTTTAGTTTTCTGTGTAAAAATAGCAATGCACTACATGTGTAAATCCATGTTTATAAGCAGTATTACTTTTACATAGAAAACTAATCATACGCATATATATTGAAGTCACGTTTCACACACACACTTAGATTTGCAGTATGTATCGTTAATGTATTCATATTCGCAGATTGCAGAATCACACGAGACCAGGACTGAACAATTAATCGTTAATGACAACTTTGACTTAGTGCATAAAGGGATCCAAGTAAATAAGCGGATCGGGGACGACTCGCTCTCGCAGCATTTACAAAAGCATAATAAAGCGGTCGTAAACGTCACAAGCATTTTTCCAGTCGGTAATCGTGAACGACGGCGACGGTATCTCGCCATCCAGATGTTTCTGCGGCTTTCACCGCAATCACGCACGACAAATAAGCATGCTGACATTACAGGACTATCAATCGCGTATGCATGCAAATATCTTGTCGCGTACCGCGTTGACCTTACAGTTTCATCTCGCGATCAAGCGATCGCGAATCGACGAGCACATTGTCCACATAGGACATCCGACAGCTATCTTTCCTTGGAAAGGACAATAGATACGACAACAGCAACTTACTCGTCAATGGTCAGATAACAGGATCTCAAAGCAAAGAGATAAACCTGATTAGAGAGGATCGATCTCTTC
>Ga0157363_1004615_pt1 | contig 12722 bp, 16 predicted proteins | sample AttsexASBM1_FD_111477 | JGI IMG/M metagenome (GOLD analysis project Ga0157363, IMG submission 111477) | Fungus gardens microbial communities from leaf cutter ant in Ribeirão Preto, State of São Paulo, Brazil - Atta sexdens ASBM1 | ecosystem: Host-associated > Fungi > Mycelium > Unclassified ...
CAATCAGAATATACCTAATATGGAGAATACACTTAATATAATTACACAAGTTTATCAAATAAAAAAAATTCTACCCGTGTATTTTCCACAAGCTTATCACTTCTGTATAGAGTATTGACATTGGCAATGATATGATCAAATCTGCCTGATGTTTCTGCAAGTACGTATATTTCACCTAACTGCCAAAAAATATCATATATTTCATATATTTCATATATATTTCAATATTCATATATTTCATCATATAACCATTAATTTAAAAAAACAACAATAAGAATCTAAAGGATTACATTTATATTGTGCATCTTAGCATAGTGTGCGACTTCCAGCAGAGCTTTGGTATAATCTGTGTTATCCTGATCAGGAGTCTTGATGACAGTGGATCCTATACTTTCAAATTTCTCAACAATATAAGGTGGACAGCTATCCATATCCCCTGTGATGAGATCTGGTGCATAATGCTTGTGCTCAGTGTTCAATGCGTTTATTCCCTGTTCTTCCAGATGCTTCAGCCACCTCTGTGTTCCACCATCCACAGTGACGGTGATTCGAGCTGCTTGTGCAAAGAGATACATAAATCAACAACATAAATTGTTTTACTTGCTTGTAGTTTCTCGTTAATCATTTTCTATTTCTTTGATGACATAAGTTGATATAAGCATTATTCTATCTTTCTTGGCATTCAATAAATAAAGAACTAAATACAAAGATGACTGTAACTAAGTTGTGGAACATAAGTCATAGTTGTAAGTTGATTTAAGCCTATTCTACAATAAGATTGTAAATTGAAAAGAAAAAACTAATCAATCATAGTCAATCATTTGTTTCATATTTGACTGTGATTGGCTAATTTCTCACAGCTTACCTTATCGTAGAAAAGGTACAAAACATTGTACATTGATCTACGACTCACAACTCAATTTCGATCATTCTTGTGCTAAGGCTCTAACAAAAACAAGCGTAAGATATTTTCAGTCAGTGTACAACCTTTTTGCCAGAATGGAAGTAGTACGTTGTGCTGCCAGCGTATGGGACGATTCAGCACGATCACCGCGTATTCACAATGTGCATCATTCTGGAATACGTCTAGTGGATTCCATGTTGATATTAACTCCTGTTGCATCGTACGATCCGACGTAACGTGTCCCATCACTAAAAAGTGTTGAGCAACAAAAAGATCAAGGTTAAAACACAGGTAATTCCGCGACATGAGTTTACGTAACATGACACCGATAGGTGATTTTCTCATGCCTTGAAATCTTCTCCGCAATAAAAATCAGAAAAAATGACGCAGCAAGGAAAGGGAAAGTCTATCTGCTGTGTTAAACACTTCAAGTTGTTTCAAGTTATTCAACGTTCGTCCTCACACTTCGCAGATCCTCACTTTTTCATGTAATTGTCACTTGTCTGTCGAGTGCTGTATAATTCATTTACAAACTCACGCTGTCTCATTTGAATATTCGAAACATGTATTCGCGAAGTGCACCAGTAAACCGAGAGAATTGTTTCATGTCTCATTACTACATCGTACATTATTCATTACATGGAGTATCACTTGCTTATCTTATTGCTTACCGCTGTCGGAATCAGAGATGGTATTTCGTAATTGCGCGCCAATAATCTCCGAAGATTCGTAATACCTGATTTCACTTTTAAATTAATCATCGCAAAATGCAATTGTCTCGAAAATTTCACCGAGATCGCGCCTGATATTTCTGCAGATGTCCTTTCCACGAAGTCACACCGTGCTAAAGCGAGATGAGGAGATATACATGTATATTTTTGAGTAACGCGCCGTATTATTATACTCCATTGTCGAATTAAGGTGCCTTTTCATGTTGATGCTTAGCGCTCTTTTTTAAGACCGCAACACAGACTTTTGCATAACCCTTTAAATACAAGCTTTAAGGAATTGACCAATCATAGTCGATTATTCTTCTCACATTCGACTGTGACTAATTTTTAATACGAAGTCTACAATAAAAATCGCAGTCGTAAGGCTGACTGTTATCAATGTCGATTAACTTAATGGATGATTAATTCATTCAACAGAATTATTATTATAGATAGAAGATTTTCATTATTTTTATCACAGATAAAGAAAACGCAAAGATAGAAGTATATCACAAAGAGATAAGGTTAAAAATAATATACAGTCTTGCTGTTGACTACACTGCTGATTAAGTTAATCATCGATTAAGTTCATCGACATTGGTAACAGTTGTCCTAAGTTGTCATAGAAAATTAATCAATCCCAATCTATTATTTTTCTCATATTCGACTATGATTGGTTAATTTTCTACACCCTATTATCACTACGATTTCTATTGTAGATCCCACGTTAAGTTGTAGAAAATTAACTAATTACAGTCGAACAGGAGAAAAATAATTGACTATGATCAATTTTCTATGACTTAAGACTCTACGATCGTTACGACTTCTATAGCCAGTTCTATATTAATTGCAAATGATCGCAAGTTTGTTACGACAGCCAATACGAAATGTTGATTTCAAAATGCAAGCTTCAGATTGGCTGTCGCAACAAACTTGCGATCAGCTTGCAATTAATGTAGAACCAGAGAGGAATATGCGACTGTGATTGGTCTATCTTATAGTATGCAGCGGTTACGATCAGTACAAATGCATCCTAATTGCAAATGCTATTCAATCAGAAGAAAGAATTTTACGAATTAATTAATAAAAAAATGCTTTAAAGCATTTACAATATGAAGTGAATCGTACCCTAATCACATCTGTCACTTTGAATACAAAAAGTGCAGGAAAACGCAAATCAAAATAGACTTCATACTCCGTAGTTACGACGCAATTTTACACAATTGTTCACGCAATCGATTTACAATGCCATTTTAATCAGCATTTGCTCCAATTATCAGACTGTTGAGCAATATTCCATTTTTGTGAAAACGCGGACCCTTTCCGATTTATTTCTCTTGTAAATAGTGGCCGATGGGCTCGAAAATTTGGATGTGGAAAAACATACCGGGCATTTCAGGTCGATGTAACGATGTAGTTTATACACGGCCGAAATTGCAGTCAACGCACGATCTTCTTATATTTTTTGGCGGTGACGTCCAAGTATGTACGTTCAGAAACACTTGTCAATTTTTGTTTTTAAAAATTATGTAATAATTCCTGTTCTTTCAAATGTAATGTAAAATATTTATTGTATCGCACTAAGGATAATTATGTAGAATATACAAGATATATTTTAGAACTATATTAACTATATATATCTATTAATGATTTTGTTGGTATTATATTTATATTGATTTTATAATAACTTTTATGATTACTATGACTTTTATATTAACAAAATTATTAAAAATTATTACAGGATATTCAAAAAAACATGGAAAAGCATTCGGATAGCAAGAAATATGCAAAATGGAGCTTAGAAAATACAGCGACTGTATTATCTAAACAGTTTCCTGGAAGTCATGTATTTGTTATTCGTCCATCAAGGTAAGATATTATATTACATATGCACAAAAATATTACAATATTTCTGAATGATATATAACCTCTTATAGGTACTCCATAAAAATTACATAGAGATTAGAAAAATGCTAAATGATTTTCTTAACTGCCATATTTAGATCGAATTACTTAGTATGCAAGAACTTGATACTTGTTTCAGGATGACAATAACTAAACACGCAGTATTCAGTTGTTTTGATAATTTCGTATCAGGAGATACATATGGCACACCCACATTTTGCCCAATGTACAATGCTTTAAGGCATTTAAAAGATCTCATTACTTGTTGCTTAGAACATGTTAAAACATTAAAGATTGGAGAAGTATGTATTAGACATAAACGAATCATAATTCATGAAAAATTTTATAAATCATTATTACATTAATAACTTCCTCCAACTTTAATGTATGTACAACTATAGTTATAACTTGTATCTTGACAATGTCCTTAAAAGATATAATACATTGCATGCATCGAGTATAATATTGATTTACTGAATACATAATATTTTAATATTTTAAGGATACTGATCTCTATAATATCGAAGTTACAAACTTAAGTCTGATGGGCTTCAGTAAGGGATGTGCAGTTTTGAATCAGTTTCTTTATGAATTTCATCATTACGATAATGACTTGAATAATGATCCCAATATAAATAATTTTATCAAACTTATCAAAGATATGTGGTGGTTAGATGGTGGACACAATGGTCCCAAAAATACATGGATTACAAATGAGGATATACTTCGTTCCTTTGCTAAATTAAGTGAGATAATTTGGAAATATCTCGAAATAATGAGATTTTTCAATATATTATGTTTATAAAATGTGATTAAATATCTTTTTCAGGAATAAATACTCACATACATGTAACGCCATATCAAATGCAAGACAAATATCGACCATGGATTCAGATGGAAGAAAAGAGCTTCAATGATACCTTACAAAGGATGGGAGTATCTGTACAACAAACTTTACATTTTGGAGATAAAGCGCGAAGTCTCTCATCGCATTTCAATATTCTTACAGATATCAGAAGTAACATGCAATAAAACTATCGTATTCTTCTCTAAATTTATGGTATAATCGAGCATTTGTGCTTGTATTATGAATCATAAAATAGATCGCAATTCCTTTACATCATCAGGATCAAAGTAAAATATAAAGTCATGTAAAAATTATGATCTTATTAACAATTATTATAATTGATATTTCTGTATTGCGAACTATTTCATAATTTATACAAAAAGTTTAACAAAATCTATTTTCGCAATGTACATATTGATTATTATTTATATTTTAATAATACACTCTTAATCTCTAGTCCTATAAGTAATAGAAATCTGTTAAATATGATAAACTGTATATTTACATACAATATTCTTTACGTTGTACAATTTTTTATTAAATATATTGTTTTGTTGCTTATATGATATGTATAATATCTTTGAACAATTACTAATTAAAACTAATAAAAACTATAAATGTTTAACAATCTGAGAAAATATGATAAAGCTGTTATTGTTTCTTCTTTTTATACAAATCTTTGTATTTTCTTTTTTAATTAGTAATAATTAAATAATATCTATCTTCGTAAGTATGAAGCAGAAAATGTAAAAAAATTATATATATACGACAAAAAATATATATACAGTAAAATAATATATAAACTCTCTAGATAGTAATATTACAACAGAATATCTGTATAGAAAAAGACTATCTCTGTGTATAGTTACAATAGTTCTTATTACATTATTAATCTTTGAGATATCTATTCTTCATAAATAAATATAATACTCTATGAGTTTGAAAAAAAAACTTGTATTACTTATTTATTTTCTCAAATATACTTTCTTAAATCTATTACTTCTTTTTCTTCATAACCATCTTTAAATATATTAATGAACTGTTTCTTTCAATTCAATTTAAATGAAAGAAAAATAAGAAATTATATTCTCTTCTTAATTATAATACATTAAAACTAAAAAATAATGATTTAATGATAATAATTTTTTAATTCATTAAATTAAAAAATGACTTCTTAATCTAAAGAATCTCATATATCATTTTTTTATAATATTGAGTGATCATTTTTACTATATAACCTTGTTTTATGTACGATTAAACAAATATATTTTTGAAAATCTAAAATGAAAAAAATATTCTAAGCATTTATCTATTATGTATATTTGGTTGTTGTCATTCTTGTTACGATGCATAAATTAAGAAGCACTTTCTTCCCCCCCTCCCCCCCCGATTTGAATTATACTTCACTTTCTTCATTAACATTTGTTTGGACATTTAGGTCCATAAAAAGTTATTTTTAATTCTGTAATAAATACAAATAATAAGTAAGTCTAAATTATAACAAATATAATAGATATTATAATTATTTCATATACGTTCACATAAATAAATTGAAAAAAATATAAATAAATTGAACTTACTACTGAGTTTATACAACACTGCAGCTTCAGCCCATTCATCAGAACCATCACAACAATCACAATGTCCATCATTGACTTTGTACGATGGTATTCTTACTGAAAATTTATACAAATTTCATAAATTACTTCCGTTGTGTAGCTTCTAACATTGCAAATTTTATATATTGCAAAAAGATTTGACTGCAATACCTGCTGACTTTCTTGAACTTTTCTCGCAATTAAAGAAACCATTGTTGCAGGCATTAGTACCTGGTTCATCACTACCGTCCATTGGACAGTCACAATAATCATCGTTGATCTTTATAAAATCAATCTCCTTCTTCGAAACAAAACATACAAATTTCCCATTGATGTTGGGAAGGTATTTGGCTATATCCTGATCCCGTGTGCCACGCAATGACACCGTTCGACCATTTGTGTCGCGAATGAGTTTCGAATGATATGGTTGATTCCACTTGTCAACCCGCTTGCCGACGACCATACGATGGGTGTCTTTCACCGAGCCGGCAATCAACTTGCCTACAGTATCTTGATTCAATTCTTTGAAGTAGAACAGCTGGTGGATCACGAATATCACGGCGACTACAAGGACGCATACCAGCATATACTTGATCTTCTTTCGCAGAAGACGTCGCTTCCAGGATACCTCAGTCTTCATGTTTGCCAGCTAACCGTTACCGTCGAACACTATCGCGGAGCAAATCTCTCCTGAAGGTGATGTTTCGTGTATCAACACCGTGCCGGGCCGTCATAGCGCAAACATCTGCAGAGCGTATCGCGGGTAATTACAATTATCGAGTACCTATGCCTTTTTCAATTCGAATGTGCGACGCGGTTAGCAAGTCTATTTACACGTACATTAATATACAGGGTGTCCCGTAAGTCCACATCCACAAAACACACATTTCAGGCCGAGACAAAAACACGTGGAGAGAATGATATCATGATATAACCTCTCATTTTAAGCATGTGGCATTTATAGATTTTTCTCTCTATGTCCAGCAAATTTTTTTACAAGTCGTATTCCACGACGATAAACGTAGGATTTAGTAGATCGCCAGTAGAAATGACAAATCGGAACGCTCCGTTAATCTTTGAAGTGCTTGCCGAATGCAAAACCACAAAAGCCAGAACTGGCAGGATGACACTTGTTCATCATCATGTGGATACACCGGTGTTCATGCCGGTGGGAACTCAGGTTTATAAAACTTCTCTTCCCTTCTTGTTTAAGCTGCACACAAAGTGTGAGACACGACCGTGTGAGAAACATATTAAAATATTAAGTTTTTTTGATTTAAAATCCATATGAAAAGATGATAACTCTGATAATTTCTTAATTTTCAGTATTAAATATTTTGGTAACATCTGAAACTAAATTTTGTTTTAAGTTTACGATTCTTGCAATTGTAGTAAATTGTATTAATAGAATCTCATTTGTGTGTGTATATTCATAATTTAATTTGTAAATGAACTTCTACTTTTTTTGTCTATCAATGCTTTATAATGATTAATTTGCTTCGATATTTTCTTTTGAATTAAAATAAACATTTAACTTAAAAATCTAGATTTTTGAAATATATGACTCAATTATAAAGCCTTATATTCACGATGCTAAAAATCATTCTAACGTTTTGGACGAGAATTAATAAATCATATTTAAACAATTGGATCTGACCAATGTGATTGTTCAATTCTTTCTTCATCTAAATCTTGGAGTGATTTTGAACATCTTGGACGCAACGACTTAAAGTTACATTAAATTTGTTATTACATCATTTTCAGGGAACATTGAAAGGATTGTTGCCCCAACAACTGGAGCAACTGGATTGCCAAATAATTCTTGGTAATACCTATCATCTTGGAAATAGACCTGTAAGAAATCATGCATTATCATTAGAAAAAAAATATTGGTTGATAAAACAGTGTCAAAGAGAGTTTTAGATTTATTAGTAAATTTTTTAAAATGTAATTTCGATTGTATTAAAATATATACTTTATATATATTGGTAGGGTGCAGATATTCTACGTAAAGCTGGAGGTTTGCACAAATTTATGAACTGGAAAAGAGCTTTATTAACGGACTCAGGTGGTTTCCAAATGGTTTCATTATTACAATTAGCTGAAATAACAGAAGAAGGTGTAAAATTTAAATCACCATACAATGGTACTATGATATATATAGCTAGAGAGATATATTTTTAAATACATTCAAACATAACTTATACATAATTTAATTATCTATAATAATGTTTACAATAACGTTTCATCTAGAATCTGAATGTATGTTGACACCCGAACATTCTATTCAAATTCAAAATGCAATTGGAGCTGACATAATCATGCAGCTTGATGATGTTGTTAGCAGTACTTTAACCGGACCAAGAGTAGAAGAAGCAATGCATAGGTACAATTATTTTTGTAAATATTTTCTAAATAATATATTCTAAATAATATATTCTAAATAACCTGGCTTAAAATGTTATGTTTAACACAAACCATTTCAGAACGATACGTTGGTTGGACCGTTGTTTGTTAGCGCATGAAAGACTAGATGAGCAGAGTATATTTCCAATTGTACAAGGTGGTCTCAATCCCGAACTACGATCCGAATGCGCACGTCAATTAATTAAACGGGAGGTGAATGGATATGCTGTAGGAGGTTTGAGGTAGATACTGGATTATTTATTGATATACATATAGTTAGATAAATACAAATTTTTGTATAATACAGAAATATCTAAATCTTACATAATACAATAGTAATTCTTATAATGATTTCAGTGGCGGTGAGAGCAAAGATGATTTTTGGAGAATGGTCCATTTATCAACGAATATCCTTCCAAAGAATAAACCACGATATCTTATGGGTGTTGGATTCGCAATAGATTTAATTGTATGCAGTGCATTAGGTATCGATATGTACGATTGTGTATTTCCGACAAGAACTGCTGTAAGTATTTCATAAAATACATACACACTTGATTGCACAGAAGATGGAAATTTCAAAACATTAAATTAAAACTTTCAGAGATTTGGTTGTGCATTGATAAAAACGGGACAGCTCAATTTGAAGCAAATACAATATAAAAAAGACTTGAAACCAATAGACGAATCGTGCGAGTGTAATACTTGCAAGACTTATTCTCGCGCTTATCTACATCAAATCGCCACTGTAGAAACAGTATCGTGTCATCTATTAACCGTTCACAATATTGCATTCCAAATGAAGCTCATGCAAGATATCAGAGACAGTATTAAAGAACAAAGATTCCCTAGATTTATACAGGACTATATGTTAATAGTTTATCCAAATAAAGATTATCCAACATGGATAATTAATGCTTTACAGGCTGTCAATGTTACCCTATTATAAAAAAGGATACCATTGTATTGCTACATATTTCTCTAGACAATATATTTTTTTTCTATCTACACGAAGGTTTTTATAACTTATTCCCGTATTTTATTTTTATAATTTATTTTTTTCATTGTATTGAAATCATAGCAATATATCCACTTGCGAGCTATTAATGTGAATACTGTTGCAAGAACTGTTAATATTATTTGTCAGCATAGCATGTTATGGTTACACAGTATGTTCTAGAAATTTTTGAATGACAAAACAATCTTCTATTATATAAACATAGTGTACACTGATTCTACAATTACATATTTTTACAATTTTGCAAATATAATATTTGCAAAATATAAATCAAATAAATAATCGTACTTGAAAGAGATATTTTACACTTTTTATTCTGGAATTTTCTTCTTTTACTGGAAATGATAAAGAATGAGGCACGGACTGCAAATATAAGTATCAACTTCATCACATGAAATCATCTGAGTCATATCCACTGGTTTCTGTGTTTGAAGTCATGTTAGATGTATTAAATAGGGAATTGTAACTCCTGAAAAGTAATTTTTTAATAACTTTTCATAAAGAATTACTTAATATTAATAATTATTTAATAGAAGTATATCTGATATATTATTATAAAATGATTCACCTCATCTCTGCTTCTTCCTGACGTCGCTTTTCTTCTGCCTTTTCTTTCTCTTTCTGTTCTCTCATAAGCTTCTTCTTATCTTCTCGTTCGTTCTTATCTCTTTGTTCTCTTTCATTTCTTAAGTTTACTTGCTCTGAACGTTTCGTCTTGTTAAGACGATTCACGATAGTATTTACTCGCTTAGCAACATGAATTTTACGAACATCTTTATCCTTGTGAAAGCCAACCTGTCCAACTTCCATACCTTGTGTCTTTTTCAAATTCGACCACATTGTGTACACAATATCAACATCATTCATTTTATTTCCTTCGATACTATTTGCTTTTACTAATTGTGCAGCATCTTCTAATACAGTACTAGGAATATCATCTATTGTCTGACCCTAATTTCAAAAAGAATTAATGTATCATTCTTTAATATCAAAAGCAGAAAACTAATTATAATAATTAAACTCACATGTCGAAGTCGAAGATACACGTGGGCAGATGAATATTTGTCAACATGAAACCACACATCCTCAGGCCAACCCCATTTAATAAGATCTTCATCTATACAAACAGAATCCAATAAATCATATTTTAAATTATGCACAAATTTTTATTAATTATGATAAATAATTACAAATGATTTTTCCACTTACTCTCAAATTTGTCTATTCCCATAAATAAAGTAATGGGTGGTTGCACAACTGCAATTCAAGATTATGACAATTAATCAAGTTTCTTAATGATAACAAAATATTATTATTAATAATTTAAGAGAATATGTTATTAATCTTTTAAAAAAAAATCAAGGTCTTAGAAATGCAAAATTACCTTCGCTAGTAAAATAATAAACCATTATTAACAATTATTAACGAAAATTTTGAGTAAAACACGTGCAACGAAATCAGCTGTCAAAAATATTTTCGTAGCGCCGACTGGTGGTCTGATGCTGATGATAGCGCTGTCGAATATACTTGGTTAGAAAAAGTCTTTTTATATATAGTCGACAGATGGCGATCTAGTCGATTTTTTACGTGCCATTATTGAGCGCTTCAGCAGACTCAACAGTTGAGTGAGTGTTCGCAGTTTTGGTTGTTTCGTAAAGATCATCCAATCAGAATTTTAGATCTAGAAGAATCAATAGCAGCGAGCGTTCACTCAACTGTTGAGTCTGCTGAGCGCTTCGACATAGAGCGCTGATTGGTGAAAAGTCGGTTGTGGGGATAAAATTTACCTCTACCCGTTTTTCATCAATCAGCATTCGATGTGAAAGGCTGTTGCCTGTATGAGGACGGAGCATGAATTAATCAGAGTATAACGTTTAGAGTGTAGCATTCAGAACATTTGAAAGAAACAAATGGACTGAAATGGATTGCAGCCTGAAGAAGATATATTAAGTTATGTATCGTTGAAAAAGTGCTATTTTATATAACATTTTGAAATAGATTGATCATAAATTTGAACGATACTGACGCATTCAACCAAATTAAAAAAATGAGTGTAAATCAAGAATATATTTTATTTCTTTATTATAAAAAAGGTAAGACCGCTGCGAAAACTACAGAAAAAATTTGTGTTTATGGAGAGAATGCTATAACGAGACAAACAGCAGTGAATTAATTTCGCCGATTTCGAGATGGAAATTTTGATGTCAAAGATGCACATCGTTCTGGTCTATTGTGGAAAATGTTGATGAAATCAAAAAGTTAAAGAAAAGCAGCTATGACATAGCTAAGGAGCTAAATATTGATCATAAAACCGTTTTGGGACATTGCATAAGACTGGATACACAGAGAATGTTGAGTGCCACATGATTTGACGATAAACAATTTAATGGACTGAATTTCTATTTGCGAATCGTTGCTGAAACGAAACAAAATTGAGCCTTTTCTGGAAAAATTGATAACGGCGATGAAAAGTGGATAACATGTGATAATAATGCAAAGTCGGATTGATGCCAAAGAAGGTGATGCTGTGTGTCTGATGGGACCAGAAAGGAGTCGTCTATCGTGAACTGTTGCCACCAGGCAACAGTCTGATCTCTATTGTCAGCAATTAATGCGATTGAAGCAATCAGGAAAAGCGGCGAGAATTGAACGATAGAAAAGATATTGTTTTCCATCATGATAACACATGTCTTTAATGACTCAACAAAAATTGAGAAAATTTGACCGGGAAATTTTGATGCATCCATCTTATAGTCCTGACCTTGCATCGTCTGATTACCATTTGTTTCAGTTTTTGCAAAATTTCCTTAATGGAGTAAAAGTAAATTTGATTTCAAAAGAAACCTGCGAAAATCGTTTATCCCAATTTTTTACCGAGAAATCAGAAATGTTCTACACCGATGAAATAATGGCTCTACCTGAAAAATGACAAAAAGTCATTGATCAAAATGACACATATTTGGTTTAATAAAAGATTTGTAAAAAATTAATTGTAATAAATTAAAAAAATATGTTTCAATTATGCTTCAATTTGTTTTTTTTTTTAAACTTTTTCCTTAACCTAATAGACAATTTTAAACGATCTTAAAGTTATCTGTTTTTTAACAAGCAACTAAAATGAGTCTGCTCGAAGAGGCTCTGGCTTGATCTATGGATCAATATGACATTCTGGCACTTTGACTTTCATTGGAAAAGTCAGAAAATCATCCAGGGAAAGAAGAAGAAAGGATCTGCTTTATCAACTAAACGCAATAATTTTTGTATAACAATTTTTTCTTTTACAGATATTAGGTGTACAACTTTGCTTCCGCCGTTTTCCTATAGATGGCTTTAG
>Ga0157363_1004616_pt1 | contig 12721 bp, 5 predicted proteins | sample AttsexASBM1_FD_111477 | JGI IMG/M metagenome (GOLD analysis project Ga0157363, IMG submission 111477) | Fungus gardens microbial communities from leaf cutter ant in Ribeirão Preto, State of São Paulo, Brazil - Atta sexdens ASBM1 | ecosystem: Host-associated > Fungi > Mycelium > Unclassified ...
ATATATTCTCATTATAGAGCACAGATTAAAAAAATACTACAATTTATTAAAATTATTTGAGATTCACATAGTAAACCATCACTAAATTTGTCATTTTTAAACTTCTTCTTTTTCTTCTTTTTACGTTAGGCCTCTCTGTGTTACACCTCTCTCATATGCTGTGATGCGCACGTTGATTATTCAATTGCCACGAGCATATGGGACTACAGTTTTATTGCCGATTCCGAACGGCGGATTTTTCGAAAGGTATTTCTGTGGGCAAGGATACTCTCGGGAGATTGCCGGCTTTTTCCAAGAGGAGACACGAGCGTAAATATTTTAGTTCCTACTGGAATCGAATCCGGGACTTTTGGCATGATAGATCAGTGTGCTGTCTACCATGCCACGCTCGCGCTCATTTTAAACTGATTTAGAATAATCTGTAATTTTTTCATAATTTTGTAAATTTAGAAATATTTTGAAAATATGTATAAAACATCCTTAAATTACTTAATTACTGCATTGAATAAAATATATGATAATAATTAAGGAGAGTTGATAAAATACGATTACATGTAAGAACTAATGTAAATATAATATAGGATAGAGCGGGGATTTTTTGCGATAATATCTATGTTTCTGAACAGCACATATTGATTATTTAAAGATTGTGCTTGTGTTTTCAAGAAGCATGACTGTATAATGTAATTATAAGCACATTACTGTAAAGAGATATTGTTTGCTATTGTAAATTTTCGTACTACTTTAAAATTGAAACTGACGGAATAACTCCGCTCTATCCTACAATTTATACATTCAATGTAAATCCGAAAGTTCAATCTATGCGATTAAAAGAAAAAAAGCACAATATGATTACTATATTTAATCTACATAATTTCTAATTGATTCAACAAAATACATCAGATAGAAAATGTAGTTCTTTTACATCTTTCTACACAGTGATTGTAAAATGACTGTCGCAATTTTCAAGGGATTAATAATGAGCGTGGATCGTTCTGCGACGATCGCAGGGAGAAACAAACGTAGCCTCGGGCAAGTGGACCAGACTCGCGGCACAACCGACATCAATCTGAACGAGCAAACTGCACCCCTAACGATCCACCGAGTCATATAAATTTTATTGCCATTTCATAAATCCCCGACGACCACCGCGAATAACCGTCCGAGAGCTCTCCGAGAGATTATCAGGAACGTATAAAGTTGCGAAACGTCGCATGGTTACGGTTCGCTCAATCGTCGTTCTGGACGCTTCCAACGTAATTCTCAAGTGCGATTGCGAAAACTTCCGCGAAAATATAATGATAATTATCACTCAACTTAAAAAGCGATCAAGCTGCTCGAATGATGGATATTTTATACTAGGCCCTGAATTTTACGTTCGCGTAATGACGCATTGAAGAGAATGTTCAAACCTAATAAATTATCGTCATTTGTTCGCGTTTGAATCTTTATTAACACAAATATAATACGCAGACAGATCGTATGATTGTTTCTTCGGACATATCTGATAAAAAATAATTATGTAATTATTATTTTTTATTAGTGTTATCAATATTAATAAAAACATTTTTTAATTTTATTATATTAAAAATTTGTTCAAATAATATAAAAATGTTATTTAATAATATAATTAATAGTTTCTATTTTAGTTGTTTTATTTTGTCTTATATATGCACATTGTATGTAATGATTTTAAACAACTACGTAACAGGATGTTAAAAATATAATAAAAATAAAAAGTTTTTTCTCATATATCAAAACTTTTCATTTTTAAATAATCTATGTAAATGTTTAACATACGTACGCGTTCGCGATAATAAAAATAATTTTTAAATATAAGATATTAAAATTTCATATTCTTTAACATTCTTATTAATTTGTAAGGTTCACATTTTACATATAAATAGTTAGCACAGTATATATTATGTTTAATAATTAATATATAATCTCTCAACTACACATTAGACAGATATTATTTTGCTAATATTACAAATTTCGATTTCTCCATCGTGGCCGACGACAAGAGATGATTCACGTCTGCCACTAAGAAGTATGTATTGTCTTTAATTAAAGAAAAATGTAATATGGACGAGAAACTAGACGAGGTTACGACGACTCCCTCTTCCCCTCTTCTTGAGCCGCAGGGGTTGGTCGTCCCCGCGATCACGAAGGGTGGAACAAAGGAAGTTATCGCCGCGGAATTTTTATGTCGACGAGAAAAAGAAATGTAAATCAAGTCCTGGCGCTCTCATTCTCCGCCGTTGTAGGCCAAGAAAGGATGTGAGAAAACCAAAGAATATAAAAACGTCATCATCTTGTCAAAATATCGAAACGCACTCACCAAAATTAATACAAAAATCTATACGCTCGCATGCTTATGTATTTAAAAAAATATCAATATTAGTCATGGAACATAGAAATTATCAGACGTAGAAGTGTATTGTCTATTCATATTCGCAAAATGTCATTTGGAAAAAATATATAAACGTCAATTTTTTAACAATTATCATCCTTGTTATACTTTCTCTATAAATACAAGATTATATACTTAATATAAATATATTTACAATGTAGAATACTGTGGGATTTATATAGCTCGATTCTACCAACGCATTAAAAGCAAGCACGGCCGAACTGACAATCAGTCATTCAGTCGTATAACGAATGAACGTTGAGAAGACGAGAGGAGATAGAATCGAAATGTAATTAAGAGAGTAAATAATCCGTGCCGAACAAACTCTGTAAAATGGATCAAAGAACTCGCGAGAGCGAGAACGAGCGTGATAGTTGAAGAGGGAACAGTAGAGCTTCGGCGAAAGGTATCGAAGTGAACTACATGGAACCGCGTCTCGTTCTGTCATCGTTCTATCTAGCTTGAAGCAGGGCAACGAGAGAGGAGGAGAGCCCCGGCGGAGACCCTCGATAAATATTTCCATCAAGTGACCGGGGTTGGAATTCAAAGAGAGTCGAAAGGTGGAATCGAGAACGGGACGACTTCGAGCTGCCGTCAGGGATGAGGAACGTCGAAAAAGGAAAGGCAAGGCGAGCCCGAGGCCAGTATATTTGCATTACGTTACATAGTTGCGCGTTTAATCAGCCATATACCCGAAAGGAACTGAAGGAAAAAGACTACAAGAGATAAGAAGAGGGGCATGTGTCCCGCGTATCGAGAAAAGAGAAGAGATGTCAGTTGTGTCTTTAGAAATATTTAAAAAAACTCCTTATTGGACAATTCATTTTATTCATTATATATTTGTTTAAATTTTCTATAAATCGTAAATCCATTTTACAATTAGCGTCCATTTTACAAGTAAGTCTAATTGTAAATGGTTGTAAGAATTGATCAATCACAGTAAAATATGAGAAGAATATTCAATTAAATATGAAACACACGAGGTATTATTCAATTAAATTATTAGATATAATAATATCTTTGTTAAATAATTAATTAAAATTATTAAATTTAATTGATTATAATGAGCTATTAATACTTATTAAAATATCGAGAACAATATTTGTTTTTTCATGATAAATGAATAGAATTACTCGTATGATATTATTCGTATGATACTCATATGTTTTTAGTCGCAAAGGGGAGGAGTGAAGAAGACTGAAGAGCAGTAGAGGCGCCTGCCTGTGGGACATCGATGGTGTGACAGATTGCCTCCCAGTATTTTCCACCACATACATCATCGGCAGTCGCTAGACTTTAGTTATATCCCGGTGCTCACAACCTCGCCGTCTTCCTTAATTGGCGTTGCCTACGTCTCGTCTCGCCGACACCAAAGATCCCCTCGTCTCGTTAATACGCACACCGAAAATGTTCTTACTCGATAAGCAATCACGTCGAAAAGCCGAGCTCTCTAAATTAATGTACGACTCGCTGATGCAAGGCGCGGTAATACATTGATAATAGAACGAAGGGTCGGTGACAAACTGCCGACCGCACTTTCATCGTCAGGGATGCGATTAGGGAAAAATTCGTCCTGTTTTAATGGGGAGTGAAAATTAAATACCGCGGTGTGTCCACCCCTTAAGTCCGGCCACCTAATAATTCATACGAGGAATGTAAAAAGGGCAGCGCAGACCCCTTTTTCACGAAAAGCTCGGAGAAAGCGCGAGGAGCGCGACGGAAGTCAAGGGGGTAGAAAAATACGGGCTCCTGTTTATCTTGAGATTTGTAGCCGCCTTGTTCCCGGTATTTATTGGCTGCTCTCCGGCAGCGGGAATGCCGCAGCCTGACGGACCGTTAAATTTTATTATGTTTTTTCCACCGATGCCGAAATAACGCGTCGTCGGATATGGTCGCCTGCATCGCAGTAAAGATAAATCCTGATCGACCGTGATTCGACATTTCTCTCAAGGGTCATAGACTCTCGCGATCTCTTTGCCTTATTCTCACACTCTCTCGAATCGCCCTGTCATTCTATTTGCGTGGAATAAAAAAAAATAAAATTCAATTTACATAGGATATCAGATGAGAGTAAAACAATTAGAAATATATATTTTACAATCAAAGCTTTTTTAATTTTTTAAATTTATGGTAGATTTATACGGAATTTATTGCGGAAAGTTTCTGAGCTAAACAAATATATTCACACTTAGCAAATGTAGGTTCAAAACGTTAAAAGCACGTCGCAATGTATTTCTACGAGTAACGTCTACAACACTCGTAATGATGACGAATTTTCGTCTCAGTGAATTCGTTAGGAAGGCTCGTGAGCATACGTATCCCTTCACAAGTCTGCATTCTGCAATGGTCTAACCGTTTCCCCGTGCGAGGTCATATCCGGAATTAAGGAGAGACGGCGGTTGCAGGCTCTTCATGGTGATAGTTGTAGGCACGGTGGAGGCTCTTCGCTAAACCAGGCGCCTCATTATCTTAACAAATCTAATCTCGTGGTGGGTGTTTATAAATGTCTTGTTTTCCCCTAAAACGACTTTAAGGACTGACGAGAGAAATGGGAGAGTTTCTCCAGATTACAGTCTACTATTCCTTTATTGTTCATAGAAGTGAAAAATAATATTTGTTCATATAATCATTTTAAAAATATTTTTTGCCATTTTACTGTACACAATTTGGATTTACTTAAAACGTTCTATCCTCGACTATTAATTCTATAATAAATATTTATTTTATAATTATCTCTTTCTATATTACTTTCTCTGCCTAATTGATAAAGCATTGTTAAAAATATTTCATATAACTTTCTTATAAACAAAGTAAAATGTTACAGTGTTACAGAATATAAATAATCAAATATATAATGTGTACTCCGCGTACGAATCAGCTAGATTCCAAGCTTAAGTGGTGTCTGTAGACACAGAACATGGAGAACATAACGCTGGCATTCGAGGAAGGGTAGGCCTCTGTTATTATAAGATGAAGAGTACAGCATGTCGCAGAACTAGACTCTGATCCCTAAAGAGCAATAATACGAATCTTCTCTTTATCTCTCCTCTCTCTCTCTCTCTCTCTCACACACACACACTTTCTTGCTTTTAGTTATTAAAATTGTCAAGGCACGCGTAAAAGTTAATTCAAAAACTAATTCAAGCCTTTATAGGCTGTACTGTAATCTTCTTCTTGAGCCTTTTAAAGATCTTGGATTACTCTTTTTCATGCGTTTCGTTAACCCACTTTATATTGTAAGAATAAAGTGCCTAAATGCTATAGAATTCTTTTATATATCCGTATAATTGCTTCTGCTATATAATTTTATGTTTATATATCTTATGTTTTTTTAACCAAAAGTTTTATCATGTATATTATATTAATAAAATTTATCGGAAATTAATATAAACTAGAAGCACAATAAAGTCGTTTGTTGTTATTTGCCAAATAACTAACATGAACTTGCTGTTTGAAAATATTTCAGCATATCCTTTTTATTTAGAATGTATGGTATACGCAAATTATTTTGAATTAAATTTCGTTTTTAAACTCGTTTTTAAACTTGTTTAAAACGATATCTCCAGACGTCATGGAACAAAAAGCTTACATCGCAGTGAACTCTTTCTCTTAAATTTTCATTCGAATCTCGTACGAAGAGAAGGCTTGCTTCATCCTCGCGAAACCCAGGCTCTTCTATTCTGCCTCGTCTTGGGCATAATTTGCACACAAAGTACTAAGGAGTAAAGTACTATGCGGGGTGCCAGCACCTTATACGTATCCGTGTTGTACGTGTGCGCGTTATGTGTGTATCAAACCCGAAGACATTATGCTAACACCCTCCCATGCGATGGTCCTTTAGTTGAGATGCGTCTGCCTTAGGTTCTCTTTAATAATCGATGTGAATACAAAACATCTTTGAATTAATTAATTATTATTATGCATAAAGTTTCATTTATTTATGATTCTTGTAAAATTTCATACTCTGAAATTTTCCTTTAATTATTAACTATATATAATATATTTTTTTAACTTCAATTCAATTGCACATTAATGAAGACATTGTATTATTTTTAATCAACGTAGATATAGAATATTCTTCATCAAAATCATTAATTAAATAACGTTGATATTAATTCCCTTTATCTTTTAAAATTCCATCAGTTTTTCGTTATAAAAGATTTTCTCTGTATCAGTAATTGGAATGCAAGGACATTAATGGCGGAAGCAGCACGGGCCGCATATATGTATGAATAACGACCACCGCCTGGCTCTAACGAAGGAATAAGGAGGCATTCTTCCACCAGGTAATAAAAAGCCTGTCACGTAGCGGTGGCTCCGCCGAGGACGACCGCAATGAGAAAGTGTGGGTAGCTAGAAAGAAGGGAAAGAATACTGATTCATTATTCAATCTGGGTCGAGTGATTAGCATGCGCCAGTGCTCGACGTCTTAGTCCTTGGATCCTTCTAAATAATGTAAGGCGAGCTGCTAGCCCAAACCACTTTCGTGATGGCTCTCTGACTTTTCTAGCATCGCCTTGAATATATTTTCAAATTACGCACATTTGGTTACGGATAATCTTTTCGTGTAAATATTTTAAATACGTTGTGTAAATATCAACATTATTATCGGTTGTTTTCTTTTATTTTCTAATATATTCAAATTAAATATTTAAATACAAGTAATTAACTAAAAATTCAGTCTCTTTTTAAAACAATCATTTCTCAATTTTAATGATAATTTTTAATAATATTTTTAATTTCTTGAACATGTACATAAATTGGAATTCTTTCCTCATACAAAATGTATATCACATCGTTTTAAAAACATATTTTGATTATCTCATTGCGGATTATAGAAAAGACTAATAATATTCTCTAATCCGTCCACGAAAAAATATCGTTGTCTCGAATCTCAAGGGACAGAAGAGAAGAAAGGGCCGAGGATAAAACATTTTTAATGTAATTAAATGGGAATCTCTGCGGTATTCTGCCCCGACGTCACCGTTACCAACCTCCTCCCTCCCTCCCTCTCCCGCCTCTCCGCCCCTCGGTTGACGGTGGTCTCGGCTTGAGATCTGGATGTAAGAAGGGTTGTATTCAGCTTGCCTCCGGGGCATGTTAATGCACTCCGAGATCTTAGCACTTACACTCCAACACGCCCGTCCTCGTCGTTGTCGTTCTCCTGCCTGCTTTTCCATCCCCAGCCATTTTCTCTTTCTCTTAAACTACCCCCAACCCAAGTCTCTGGCGCCTCTAGAGAGCTTTCACGGACGCCGCCTTAAATCCGGATCTCTGTGCGCCTTTGCCCCCCCCCCCTCTCATCTCTCTCCTTCACCCTCTCGTCAACCTCGGAGCTCATGTACTCAACTCTCGAAGCCACCGCAAAATTTTCCTTTCAAAAAAAAATTTTTATGAAAATTTTACTGTTGTTTAAAGATCTCACGATTTAAATTTGGACTACTGCACAGTAGTAATCGTATCTATGCTTAAATAATCTTGGTATTTATTTTTATTGCTTAGAAACGTTAGTAATTCGTAAAAGATAAGGATACCACTTAAGAGATAAAATATTATTGAGAATTAAAATGTTCCAAATACTCTGCACACTTGTCAGTTTTAATAATAGCAACAAATTTTTCTCTTTGTAAGCACGAAGAAAAACTTTTGAAATAAGCTGTCCTTTTGCCCTTTGAAGAAGTCTGTACTTCTGCCAGTAAGAAGCTTTTAAGAGAGGAAGAGAGAGAGAGAGAGAGAGAGAGAGAGAGAGAGATGCTCCACGGCTAGAACAGAAGTGAGGGAATGAAGGATGAGGGAATCCGCGGAAAGAAATCTTAATTAACGAGAGCATTGTTCCAGTCGCGAAAAGTCGCTGAAGTACCAGTCACTAGAATCGAGTGTGAGTTTCGGCATGGCGCGTAGTCGGGGATGATCATTTCAGACTGAGAGGATGAGAGGAGAGGAAAAACACCGCTTTTCTCGAGGACGATGGGCGCCACGGCCACCGGTAGTGGTGCGCACAAGGGCACACAAAGCCCTTGACGGATGGGTAGCCACCGGGCTGCGGCGTAACCCCCACGATTACGAGTGACCACCTGTTGAAGGTCCTATACGCACCTGTATACGCACACATGATGCCTCGCACCACGAATACAGACGGCATTTCCATCTGTGGTACCAAAAGAATGAGTCCATAATAATATCAGTCTACTTTCGGATATAAACTATCGGAAACGATCGGTGTAAACCCAATAGAATAATAATCTATATGAATAATAAATGTATTCAATTCGAGACGAAGGAAAAGGGTAAAAATGGATATAATAGTTTGGTTAAATTATGTATAAATATGAAATAATAATTTTTTATCTAAATTTAAGTGCAAAGATAGTGTTATTTTTGTTATATTCCTTTTTCAGACTTAAACGAATGCATTTGACGATTAATGATACTCGATTGTACGTTTGTATCTGTCGCCATGAATCAGGTTCGTCGAAATAACCGCTATACGGACGCGATGTTGAAGAGCTTGGATGTAGCACTGAACACGGAAAAGTGCTTCGGCGTTTTTGCACGGTCGAGCACTCGTCAATCCGGAGATCGAGAGCATGCGTGCGCGCGCGCGCGGCCGTGTGCGTGTGTGTATGTGTATATTTTTTTATTCTTGGTCTCATCCCCTCTCTCCGCTTCAGTCACAGCCATAGAACGCGACAGGGACGCTTTATTTCCACCCCCGTCGCGATCGTTCCATTTGTTTCGCAGCCGGCATTGCATGCCTCGCGGCGACGAGCTTTCTCTTTCCACCTTCTCTATTTATCTGCCTCCCACTGCCTCTCTTTTTCTCCCTGCCTGTCTCTCTGTCACCCTTGGCTCTTCATGGCAGATCCGAGCAGTGGACGAATCGACTCGACGTTATCTCGACATATCCGCGAATACACGTTTAATGCGCGACGCCGACGTATTTATTCACCGGCGTACTTTCCCCATTTTGACGAATGACGCGCCATATCGCACGCTACTAGTCTGAATGCCGTGTTGTCCGCATGATTTTTTTGCCAGCAATACGAGAGGCGAATTCCGTTTTCTCGGGGAAAAATTCAGCGTGAATAAAAAAAAGAATAATTAAGAATTCAGAAGCAAAAGTTATGACAAATATAATTTTAGCGTTTGTAATTTTTTGTGACGCTTTGCAAAAATTAGTAATAAAGATAAAAATATAATTTCGCAGATATTATTATATATATATATAAACATCAAGGATATTATCTTTGTCGATGCATACATAATTTGCACGAATACGTCTTGAACTAATTTCTAATATTTTGTTGAAAATATTGTTGAAAAAAGTATTTCAATCAGATATAAAATCAAATCGTCAGCATTAGAAAATTGCTTAAATTTTAAAGAAGACGCGAAGCTAAGAAAGATCGCAAACGTGAAGTTCTCCTGGCAGGTGCTCATTAGTAATCCAACATCGTGCCGTCCATTACGCATTCCGATTCCACGTTAACCTTCTCAGAATTGCCCCGAGCCTTTCAGCTTCTTAGATTCCTCGATAATCCATCGTCATCACGTTGAACCATCTTGTCAACGCAGAAGTTTGAGCAGAGCATACATTTCATTACTTCGCGATAATTTTCGCGACTGTTGAACGGAAATTACACACAAGTAGACATATTCAAATTTATATATTTTTAGAAAGATTTTCTTTTTACAACATAAAGAATTTTTCTTCATAATCCAATCCATAAAACTAAAATACGAAGTTTGGCAGTAGCGATTATTGTCAACGAGGAATAGCCGCGGCAAGAAGCAATCTATAGCGGAAGTAGTACGAGTCAAACAAGCGTCGGCCAGACGAGCCTTTTCAACTTCTTTTTTTGGCGGTAAGGGCGACCGCCGCTTAAAGTGGCGGCTCGCTAATGATAGTCCAACCCTTCGAGGACTTCGCGACCCGAACCCTCTCGAAGCCGGCCTGCATCTGATGGCACTTCAATCCGTTAATTGGTGTACAACTTTTTCGCTGTCTCCCTTCACGTTCACTCATCTCGCTTCTCTTCTATTCGGGGCGGAAAAAAATTTATTAAATTAACCGCTGGCCGAGGCAACGTTGCCCCGTAACTTTATTTCACACAGGACTCCACACAGTAATCTTCATGCCGCTTATGCGTCGTGGATATTTAACGTTTTTACTCGAGTCACTGACCATTGCTTTCGACGTTCACGCTTGAGGAAACTTTAAAACTCATTTAAACGCATGGTGAGTAATTTTTATGCCTTCTTGGATACTCAGAAAGCGAATTAGCGATTTATGATCAGGTAATAAGTCATTTCTCTTTGCATGTTAAGCATTATTTTATCAAATAATTAATTGCTAAATCTATTCTATAAGTTAACTAACAGTTTTTTAATATACATGTTTATATCATTTTTAAGAAAATTAATTAAAAGTATATTGCAAATTAAAAATAATGAATTATCTTTTGTACAGAAAATTTATAGATATAAACATATATATATATGGTTTGTAAAAAATAATACTTGCAATAATCAATTATAAATAATATTTATTTAAGATCAATGAGAAATACAAACCAGATATAAAAGATTTCGTGAACAATTAGAATCATTCGGATAAGAAAGTTTAATTTATTAATAGTTTAATTTATTAATAGTTTAATACAAAAGTTAAGAAAACTATATTTAGTAAAAGCGAATCTTGCTTAATAATATTTTTGGATTAATAATTTTAATAGTAAAAATAATTTTTTGTATTCAAATCTTTTTATTAATGCTATTTAATATTATATATTATTAATTAACAAATATTTTCACAGTATGGTTCAAAACACTGTGACATTATATGTATACATAACTTTAAACGTATTCGATCAAAAATATACAGCAGCTGAAGTACGATTTAGCATAATTACTTAGCAAGTCTAACTGTAACGATCGATAGAAAGAGGGATGAGACTTACACAGGTCCAAATGACAGGAGAAAAAAAAAGAAAAACGGAAGAGAGATCACCACCGGTATTCAAATCGATTACACAAGAGCCAATGTAAAAATTATGCAAATGTCGTTTACAAGTGAATGGGACCCTCGCGACGAGCGAGGTTACAATTAGGCAGGAGCCAATTCAATATCGAGGGCCATTCGAGGGAATATTCAACGGAATGGTATTAAATGCCGACTGGCTCGTTTCTGTAAGGACAGATCGGCGTTATCGTTAGAACCTTTCTGGTATTACGTGTGATAGATGCGTGAGCGACAAGAAATCAAAGAGGATCAGGAGAAAATAAGAGATATACAATTTGTGCTCAATCATAATACATTTCGTATGCTAGTAACATATTACTGTACCGATATTCTTTCTTGCCTTATTTTTATAATGTCCTTATAGAGTATAATTATCGTATTATATTGAATAATTATACATATAAATAGAGCGTGTAATTATTATTATTAATACTACTGCAAACAAATAATATCGCTCTAATCTAGGGATCGATTCTGTATCTTGAACGAGATGAAAATTACAAAAGTTAGAGAATTTATTAATAATTTCATTGGTCAACATCTAGTAAATTTGCTCATTTTTGTAATTTTCACCTTGTTTAAAGATACAGAATCGACACCCTAGAAATTATTATATAATACGTTGCAACAATATGATAATCTAACTGAAAAGTTATGCAAATATAATTATGGAATTTAAATGACGATACTAAAAGTAAATTAAAAAATAGTTTTAATTAAAAATATTTATTTTCATAACAATTTAATAATATTTAATCCTCCTCTTTCGTTATCACCTTTTTTGAAAGTGTAATAAATTGAAGCTGCTTTATACTTATGGCCAAGTATATAATCCAATTTTTACTCAAAACAAACAAGTCAATACAAAGTATATAATCTATTTTTTAAAAAGTCATCTATCAGTGATCTTTTTCTACGAGAGAAAATTTGTTTTTTACACAGTTTTGTTTTATATACAACATACATGCTTATATATGTCAGTCAAGATATAACGTATTGATATAATAGTGAATATAATGCCGCGGTCGAACCGAAAGTCGAATGGAACTATTTCTTCGTTAAGCCCGCTTTAGTAGGTTACAACCACGAGTACATCCCTTGAAGAGACCCTCCATGCTTAAAGCATCGATGGAATTACCGGCGGGTGATGAGTTTAGCGGAAGGGATAGACGAGATGAGAGAGGTCTCTTCTCTCTTCATCCCTCTTCATCCCCTTCGCAATCCGTACTGAGGCATTCTAGGCTTTGGTGAGAAACGATGAGCCACGCCAACGCAGACTTCGTTCG
>Ga0157363_1004617_pt1 | contig 12720 bp, 11 predicted proteins | sample AttsexASBM1_FD_111477 | JGI IMG/M metagenome (GOLD analysis project Ga0157363, IMG submission 111477) | Fungus gardens microbial communities from leaf cutter ant in Ribeirão Preto, State of São Paulo, Brazil - Atta sexdens ASBM1 | ecosystem: Host-associated > Fungi > Mycelium > Unclassified ...
ATTTATTTTAATCTTAAACGTCTTTTATTTTCAAGTGAAACAGTATAATTCTCAATTATATATTTATTTGTATATGGCGCCCTTATTTTAAAAGCACAACTCAAAAAGTTCCGTTTTCTCAAAAATGGAAAAATTATTATTCAACTTGAAATAGAAAATTATTATATACTATTATTATATACTTCAAATAACATTGGCAAAAAGAATATATTCTTAATATAAAATCAAATGTCATTTTTGTCATCTTTATTTTACAACTCTTTAAAAAATCACTCTTTTTGTTAGTTATGACAATTTCGATGATATTTAAGAAGTTCAATTAATTCACTTTTAACTCATTGATAATAATAATTCGGAAATATAGTTTTTTTTAGATGTGTTACTTTTGAAATAAGGGAAAGATACAACCAGTTATTTACTAAGAAATAAACTTATCTTTTTGGAATTGTATTAATTTCTTTGTAATTTGTAATTCATTTCATTTTCTGGGCTTAGAAACAACAATTGCTCAAGTCATTCTTAATCTTTACCTTCTTAAAATTATCGAGTTATTTACTAAGCAAGAAGTTTATCTTTCTGGAATTGTACTAATTTCTCTGTAATTTGTAATTTGTAATTCGTTTTGTTTTCTGGGAGGCTTAGTAACAGCAAGTTTTGCTAGTGCTTTACCATTTGTGTATGGTTTGTAATTTCTCTATACACAATAATAATAATAATAATAATGATAATAATAATAATAATAATAATAATGATATACGCAATACAAATCCAATTTCAAAATCGAATAATTTGAAAGTCTCCATATACAATATTTCTCTCATTTTATTATAATATTTTATATTTAGTTAGATTGTTGTTACAATTTAATGCTCGCGATCCGATTAATTTATCATGCTAAATATAATTTATTATGTGAAATATAATTTCACTTATTATAAAATATTACATGTTATATTTGCACACAAGTAAAATTAGAATTATATGCGATATAATTTTGACAGACAAAATTGTACAAACAAAGATTTTGATTTGTTTGGTAAAAATATACATCTCTTCAATGGAGTGAGTGGGAAGTATTTGACATTGCAATGAGTTAGATTTAATCGAGAAAGAGAGAGAGAGAGAGAGAGAGAGAAAGAGAGAAATTAAGCTGATTAAATCTCTCTTTTTCTATGATGTCAATCATGGAATTCGTTATCAAGATAATTATCGCTCAAGGAAGAATGTGTTCAAAACATATTATAGATTTTCGATTTAAACTTTTGCTATTATATCAAAACAATATTTATTTAATACATTTAACAGGATCTATAATGCTGCACAAACAAAATTATTTCGCATCGTTAAATGCGCATAAATCGCCTTAACTTTTATATAGTTTGATTTATGTCCGCGGAAATCTTGCCCAGTACCACGCGTCATCGTGGGGGTGATTTCTTCTTTTTTTTTTGTCCATACGTGGTCTCGTGCTCATCTGTCACAGCCAGCATGAGGCGCGCGTCGTTCTTCTCGCTTTCGCGAGTAGAACAAATTGTACCTGACAGCAGGACACGGTCGGTGAGTAATGGCTTTTTGGAGGGGTGGTTAGCCCTGTTTGTACGTCGAGAGTCACTGCCGGATCACTCTTCTGTTTTCACTGCAGACTGCGTTGACACGCCCCTTGAATACGCGCTTCCACGTCTCTGCTCATTATGATCGGCATTGTGCACGCGGGTTCGAAATAAAACCATCGAAAGTTGCATAAAAGGGATGATTTCTGGTTTCTGCACTATCGAGGGATGTACAATCGATCGAATGTGTCATATCGAAATTACTATTTCCAAAATTTATATTATTTCCAAAATTTGCTAGAAAAGAGATATTTTTGTGGAAAGAAATTATGCTCTCGTTTCAATCAAATTCTATATTTTTTCCCGACATTTTTTTTCCTGTTTTAATTTTTCTTCAAGAAGATATGACTTGTAATATGCATGAAATAATAAAAATTCACTGTAATAAAAATAAAAGTTTATGAATTTTAGGAAAATATAAATGAAAAACTTCAGTCTACACACGAATTTTTATCAAATATGCTCGCGACCGACCGCGCATAATTAGAAGAGAGAAGCTAAAAAGTTCCTTTCAGGAAGTCGCATAGGATAGACGGAGAAAGTCTAGAAATTCTTTTCACTCCGTATGATGTCTTTCTATCTCTGCCATTTTTGTGGCGCTTTAAAGGCTCCTTTGCAGAAGACGGAGATTGATGGAGAGGTACATTCTCAAGTTTGCTGACTGACGGATTCTCTAGGCTTTTGTGTTCGGGCAATTCCATCTCTCTCTCTCTCTCTCTCTCTCTCTCTCTCTCTCTCTCTCTCTCGTCAATTCAGGATATGTCCGTACCGGAACTATCAAAGCATTCAAATATGTGTGTATTAGTATCTTGTGAAAAAACAAAAAAGTGTACATACTTAATTGAAAAATTGAATTAAATTTAACACATTTCATGTATTTGAATTGATATGTGTTGTGTTAATTTAACATAAAATGTTCTAGAAAGTAACACAAATGTTACACAAATGTAAAAAATTCAATATAAAAATTTTAACAAAGTTTTTTTAGCATAAATACGAAATATTTTTTACTGTGTAGCTAATAGTAGAAAATGAAATATACTTTTCCTCATGACTATCAATATTACATTATTATATAATTATATATCTATTAGCGTGATTTTTTATCTTCAAAATTGTAATTTACATTTAAAAATAATGGATTCCTTCAAAATCAATTAAAGTACTGCGATTAAAGATAAATAGCTTTCGTACCCACTTAAAAGTTTTATCGGGCGGATTAAGAAGAGATAAGCAGATTGCACGAATGAGAGAGAAAGAAAAAATTACGATGAACTTTTCAACACCTCCATACTGATTTTTCCGCATCTCTCGCCGAGAGACGCCTATCGTACTGAAAGCGATGGAAGCTTTTGTCAGAAAATTCAATAAGGAGTTTCAGTCCTCTCCCTCTCCCTCTAAGGGTTCCTAATTATGTGGGCATTAATACGCAATTGAAGTTCTCTTTGTTAAATTCGTTCTTGTTTTCGCTTAATTTCGACACTCAAAGAGAATAGAGGTACTCTCTCTCCCTCTCTCTCTCTCTCTTTCTCTCTCTCTCTCTCTCTCTCTCTCTCTCCTAAATAAGAGGGTAATGAAGAATGACGCAGAGATAGGGAAAAGGAAGCCGGAAATGGTCGACACTCGTTCTCTCCACTCTCGTCTTCCGCCTTCAGAGTAGTTCAGAGAAAGACATTATTATTATCCGATATCGTTGTAACGCTACCACAGGGTTTCTCTTCGTTTAATGGCGGCTTTTACGCTTTTATAATCCAAGTTTCATGATAATTCATTCTATCCAGTTTCTACCTTTGCGCTGACACAAAGACCGTAGGATGAAACGGACGTTCACGTTGGCACGGAAATTCACCTTCAAAGAAGACGATACAAGCTGCCCCATGCCTCACAAAAAGAGATACTTCCACAGAAAAATTGGCTTTTAAAGCGCGATACTATCGATACTACCTCGAACGTTGTTTCGCTTTTTCACTCGAGATACGGCATCAATTTAATAGTCGTATTTTCCCTTAATCTAACATTCAGCGTTTACGATCCGGGAGAGGAGCAGGTGACTTCTGGGACACGTCATACATCATATTCGAGCATAACACGCCACGGGGAAACTCGTAATTAATTGCAATCATTTTCGTGACCGGGGGCGCGCAGCAGGACGCTCGAGCGATAAATCCTGGCCATTTCCGGCGTCTGGAATCTGCGATGCGATAATCGTTCCAAGGGCCAAATGTCGTGTATCGATCGAAACGAGATGAGACTCGGTCTCCGTCAGCATAAACCAAGGAATAATGTCTACCGTTTCGCAGTAGTATTACACCAGTTTATCGCGGAGACCTCGAGTCGAATATATCCATTGTCCGAATATCTACAGTTCAGTCTCTTTTTCCATCCGCGTCTATAATATTCTGTCGAGATTTAATAACGTCCGTTCATTTCAACGGACAATTTATCACGGAAATCTTCACGATCTATCATATATCGATCGAGAGCATTCAATTAATATCACACAATCCGTTCTATTTCTACATGGCGATTAATAACACTCGGGTGAAATTTAATAACGTACATTCAATTCGTAACGTAACTTATTACAAAGATCTTCGCGATCTATCTGTCATGTTCTCTAGGTCGAATATTCAGTTAACGTCTAACCCTCATGGTCCGTCCTATTTTCCGGACGAGATCCATAATATCCCAACGAAATTTCCATTTCCGAGAGGAACCACACGCTGGCAGTGATGAAATGAGCTTGCTCACTCGCCAGCGATTCTCCTCAAGAAGGAAAGATAGATAGAGAGAAAGAGAGAGAGAGAGAGAGAGAGAGAGAGAGACGTGAAAAAAGAAGCAAATAAAAAACTGCGTTAACCACCTTGCTCCATCCTTTCTGGCGTCAAAAACCAAGGTAAAAAACGATCTTCCAGCGAGACCATGAGATTTCACACCACGTCCCGCAGACAGAGGACCTCGTTTTAGTCAGATTGGATGGTTTCTGCTCGCGCACTTCGCTATCGCGCCACCCTCTTTCGACTCTTACTTCACTTACTCTTTTCTTCCCGTTTTTCAATCTTTTTCCCGTTGGAGAACGATAGAAACGCGTGCTCGGAATTCGGCGGCGATGAGAAGAACACGATCGCGCCATGATCGGATGAGATTTTCTGGTAGATAGCCGACGTTGTTTGTGATTCGCTAAGGGAAGAATGAGAAACCTCTCGAAATCGTGGGATTGTTTTGCCTCGGGAAATCCAACGGAATATGAGACTTTACTCGTATCGAATTCCATGTAAATCTATTGAGATTGATAATTCGGTAGATATAGAAATATTCTCTGATTTTTATGAGTTTTTAATATGTTGTTTTTAGTCTAAAATAAGAGACACATGGGATAAAATATCTTGTTTGACAAAAATTGATTAGTTTTTTGAATAAATTGTCGAAACTGTAAAAAATGGAAAAAAAGATTTTAATAAAACATTTTTTATTTATAAAAATGAAAAGTTAATTTTTTTTTATTATTAGTACAATATATGTATTTCTATTCTGTATTTCTATTCTGTAATTTAAAAACTTTTTCCATTTCTTATCGATTCGACAAAATTATTCAAAAGAAACTAACCAAGTTTTATCAAATGGATATTTTATCCCCTAAAAATGCATATGAGCAATAAATAAAAAAAAATCTGTATTTCTTATTTTGCTCTAGAAAATAACACATTAAAAGTATATCAAAATCAAAAGGAGACATTCTATTTGCTTGATAAATTAAAATCAGCATCAAGTCAATATATTTAATTTTCAAATTAATGCATGTTAAAAGATTAACATGTTTGTACTAACTTTCTAGGATATTTATATATAAATGTTTGCGATTTAGATATATATTTGATTTTAGTGTGATTTTGTTTAAAGTAAAATGTTTGAAACATCACAAGTTGTGAAATATCGCATTTTTTTTTCGTTGTTTCCACACGCGACAATCTGGCGGCCTCTTTTCGCTTTTTTGCTCACGGACTTTTCATCTATTCCACGCTCATCAAGCTTCCCTTCGGTCGGTCGCGTCAAACGAAAAGCTTCGCTCGCTTTATGGATGGGCACAAACGAAGCTCCGTTAGTGGCGACTTTAATCGAGCACCGATTTACGTTCGGTCGATATTTTATTAATCCCAAACGTCTGGCAGCACGCAAGAATCTTGCTTTACTCTGTGACTCGAAAGTGGGTTGTGCCTTCGTACTGTTCCTAGCCACATCGCGTGCAACCAAACCAGAATGCTGTTATCGAAGCCCCGCTGCTATTCACACACACTTCTTACTTTATAATTTTCAAATTTTTGCGCGGTTTAATATGTTGATTGATTGCCATCATCGGGAACGCTTACAAAATTCTTTACAAATTTTTTACTGTTTCCTTAAAAAGCGGAAAAAGACTCGAAAAACTTAGTTCAATTAAAATTTCTTGATTTAATTAGAATTTAATAGAGAAATCTGTTAATGTCTCGAGAAAGCAACTATTATTTACTGATGAAGTAACTTTATATTTCTCTATGACTTCAATATATACTAATGAAGTGGTCTTCTACTTTTCTGGCTTCAGTCATTTTTATGAGTTTATTTAATATCATAAATAAAATCTGCAACTTTCAGGAGTGGTAGCGCGAAACAGGTTGTTTTACTTTTTTTATCGCATAGTCTCCGCAAAGCATAGTCTCTGCAACTTCGAGTTTCTGCCTGATTACCAAAATTATTTCAACCGTATGTACGTCAGACCGATAGACGGGTGAATGTGTTAAATAGCGTGGATCGCATCGACGCGTTTAATTCCAGTTTCCCGACGCGTTTACTTCGCCGCTCGTAACGGCTGAACCAATCCAACTTTGGTGTTCGGGGTATTCAAGGTAGAAACTAAATGGATTCGCTGAACTCCAGAAGCTGCCTTAGACAAAACCCTCCAGTGCGATATCGTTTCCTCTCGATCCGTATCTTCTTTTATTCAACACGAAGAGTCGGATTATAAAAGGCTAAATGTGTCTATTATCGTTGGAGGAACAACCTCGACACGTAGACATTAATTTTTCAGTGCTAAGAATATTTTCACTTTTAGACAAAATTCCCTCTTTTCTCGTTCACGGTAATTCAATGACGGAATATTTTTATCGTGTTTGAGTTTTTCTAGGTAGAATACAAAATAATAATAAGATGAAATTGATATTAAATAGAAGTCATTTTTAGAAAAAATCATAATGATACATCAAGCGATACACTTTTAATTCTATTTTTATGATTCTTCTTGACGTGACAATGACTTTTTTTTAAGAAAAAAATTACTTAATCTTTAGTTAGTCACGTGAAAATATTCATGTTGAAAACAAAATGATTTGAACTCATTGTTCGAGTGCCCCTGTGTATCATTTAACTTTGTTCAACGAATGTTAAACAAATGTTAAATGAATTTAAAATGAAACACGTGGTCACACATTTCGAACAGTGCCTCTGTATTGAGAAAAATGTCTGGATTAATTGGAATTCTGATTGAAAACAGAAGAATCAGAATTTTCTGATTAACTCTACTAGAATTCTAATTGAGATATTCTGGTTTGTCCATTTTCAATCAGACATTGTTTTAATATGAGATCATGCAACTCCACGCGATTAATTAAAGATTAAAAATCATTGTCATGTTAAGAGTTCATTATAAAATCATCGTGTATCGATTGACATTATTATTTTTTCCTAAAACTTGATGCCATCTTATAATTTTACGTTCTGAGTTATATAAATGTCACTTATCATCAATATTTAAAGATGCCAAACATTATTACGAATTATTGCTTCGACTCTTAGCTATTTCATATTGAAATAGCGTTAAATATATTTTTATCGACTCTCTCAAGAGTCTTTTTCCCAACTGTATTTTGGGAGGTATGTGCTTATCAAGTTATCGTCTTACACGCGTGTCGGGCTACGTCGGTCATATAATATCACGACATAGAATTCCGAGAAGCCAGTTGACGACGGAATTATGTAAACGATACGTAGGTAATACTTGGAGGTGCGCTAAAGCAGCTTAACTCTCTCTCTCTCTCTCTCTCTCTCTATATATATATATATATATATATATATATATATATATATAGATGTAACGTTAAGAGCAACTTCATGACAATTTAAAACTTCATGACGTTTTAGAACTTTCTGTCGCGAGTTTTATGAAACTAGCACGCTGAATGCTTTGTTTCCATTGCGCAAATCTAAAATTCTATTTTCGCGAGAGACTATGGAGGCACATTATTGCGACGAAACGATTAGTAGTGATATACAATTTTGTCACATAGCGAGATGAGCTGCTGCACAAAATATTCATACTTAGAATACCAAATTATTCTCATTTATTTACACTCACACGATGTAGCGATTTTAACGAAGTTGCGAAATTTACATGGAAAAAATGAATTTCATGGATATATATTTATAAAAAGTGTAATATTTTTTTAATCCGATACGGCAGTGGAAAAGTTTATTAAAATTGCATATGAAGCAATTTTAAGCTTCGTAGAGATCACACATCACGTCTGAAAATTCAAAATATTTTGCAGCCGTTATATCATCGAATGCGAATCTTTTTACGCAGTAGAAAGCGCGCAGTATTAATTTACATAATATTTACATTCAAGTCGCAGCGTATCATCAACGAGATACAGAGATCAGTATGGATAGCTTGTCCTATCGGCAAGATATATTCATTGCTCTGTTCTAATATTTGAGTAACGTGTCCGTTGTCTATTGACATCACTGTGACAATCAAATTCCAGGTACTAACCTTTCTAATCTTTAATACACACGATTGGATCATTCATGCATTTTATATAGCAGTATTTTTTTTTCTTGAAATAAATGTTTAATTTATACTCATTTATATATACTGTAAAAAAATATGTCATTACAAAATATGTCATTGGGTTACATAATAACTAAACTTTTTGAATAGCCAACACTTGAACTATTTTTTCTTTTGTAGTTTGGAATATCATTTTTAAGATATTGAGACATATTTTTCCTTTAAACATTTTTATTTCAGAGTTTTGCATTTTTGTATGAAAATTTTTTCTTGACTGTAATTAGTTATAACATTTATACAATTTATAGTTATAACATTTAACAATTTTACAAATATTTTCTTGACAAAGAAATGTCAATGTAAGAATCACTTAATAACTTTATATACTATAAAAGTGATGAAAATTATCCAAGGACACGAATGTAGCAAAGATGACAAAAACCATCGTGTGTGTATTAAGAATAATATCACTCCCTTATTTTAAAAATGATACTACTTAGAAAAATTGATTTCCGAGTTATTACAACGAATAAATTAAACGTTACTCCTGATAATTATCAGAACTTTATAAATATTAAATTACTTTATAAATATTGTTAAAATCATCACTTAAAAAGAGTGATTTTTAACTTTTAACAAGTGGAAATTTATTTTTAGAATCAGACAACTTTTTCTTGAGTAAATCTTGTTTATTATTTCATTACATTTTTGCCTCAAAATATGACACTGTTTCAGCGGCATAACAGTGGTTTTCTATGTTGTAAAGGTTAAAAAGATCATCGAAATCATCATAACTGAAAAAAGTGGTTTTGAAATGAAAATGACAAAAGATTAAGTTAAAAATATATTTTGCCAATGTCATTTAATCAATAATTTTCTGTCAAAAAAATAGTTGAAAAATAGTTTTTCCACTTTTCTAGGAATCTTAATGTGTCATTTTTTAAATAGCGCAGAACGCTTATACTCTGCGTCACAGTCTGCGATATTGACATTTCTAGTTTCGACAAAAGCTATAAAAAGCTCTACAGAGCTTTTTGTCTTTGTTTTTATCATGTATAAAATTGCAGCTATTTTCCATTATTGCGTAACTCAATATCACTTAGAGTTTATTAATTATTAATCGTGACGATTTTCAGATTCGTGAATCTTTTCTTCGCAATTTTATCCGACGTGACGAAACGATAATAAATTACAATTAATCATCTCAAACTTACGAGCGGCTTTACACTAACATTACCATCTAATCTTTATGCAAATTCTTGGCAACGAAACGCTTCTGAGATTGATTCAATGATCGTGTATTCGATTGAGAATGTCTAGACACCCGAAGTCGCACTGGCACTTAGATTTCCGTCGATCGCACTTGGACAGAGCAGCGAAAATTATTCAACGATACTATAGTGTGCAGGCCGCTTTAACGGCTAGTGTGCCTTCTCCATAATCGGTCTCTTCAACATCCGCCGCTTTAACTTCCCTCACGGGTGTCTCTATCCTGGAGTTGATTGTCGCCTAGAGATCGCTCCCGCTGTATCGCCGGTATCATGTCGACGATCATTCGGTCGACGACCCCGGCTCGTGTGTCCGTTAAAGAAACCACTGTCGTTCGTCTGTCTGTGGTGAATGCCTCCCTCAAGTGTTGACACCTCGAATATCATGCGAAAGTTTAAGCTCGACCTCACCTCGAAACTTTTTATTTCATTTGAATATTAATATATAAGGTGTTTTATAAATCGTGGATCACCTCTCGAGGGCAAGTAGAGTAGGGTAAACTAAATCGACCAGTTATGTTTCATTTCTGCGTTTAGAAGATGAAAAGTCTGTTCATGTTGTTCGTATTTTTTGCACTTTCGTCTTCTTCCTCTTCAACGCGCCCGAGAATACATTCATTCTTTTAAGTATAAAAATTTTCCAGAATTTCAAGCAACGCGAACAGACTTAGAGCACACTCGTAGTGAGCATTCAGTGATTATTATGATTTTATTATAATTGGATTGGTTATAGAAATTGGATGATATTATTTGATTAGTCGGTAATTTGCTGTTACGTTTACAGAAAAAAACACAGCTGAAAATTTTACTGATTCAGCAAATCTACTCTAGTCTAATATATAAACAGTCAATTTTTTAAAACAGCAAAGTTGACAGCTGAATAACATTAGCGATTTGTTAAACCATCAAATCTTCTTAGTTATAGATGTGATGAATTCGCGCAGTAAGTTATAGGTTTGCTGTTACCCAATTAATTTTTTTTTCTGTGTTGAAAAATAGTTTCTTTGCAAAAAAATAGCTTCTCTGGAAAACTGAATTTTTTTAGTTGTCACTTTATAAATAAGGGAGCGATATATAGATTTCACACGATTTCGCCGTGTGACAATTCGCCTTCTCCGCGATGACAGTGGCAAATGGCTAGAAAAAGAAAAAAGGAAAAAAGACGATTCCGTACGCGTACGATCCATGCGCTGATTGCACGGCGGAAAAAAATTCGCGTACCAGCTGTTTCGTTGACGGGGGTGTTAACGTCCACCAATTTATCGCCGCTGCGTGATGCGAGTTCTGCACGCGTGAAATTTACGGCGGTCCCGGATTCGAAAATGTATTAACTCGTCGTGAAACTGTCCGCGCGAGACGAGGACGAAATCGCGAGTAATCGTCGACAATTCGTCGTTTTCCTTTTACTTTTTTTTTCCTATTTCAAAAAACATCGACGCGACGCGGTTAGTTAATTTTTCGACGCGTTACCACATCTCGAAATGCAACGACAAAACGGGCGAGTGCTTGATCAAACCGTGTTATCCGCCCGCTTCTCTCTCCTGGTTACACGCCCGGTTTATTATTAAACTTTTTACATTAGTCGGGCGAATACGTATTTATGATAAAGTTTTAATGATAACGTTAGGTGTTGAGAGAGAAAAAGTTAAAACAAAAAAATTAACACATACAATATCTTTTCCTCTAAATATAAAAAACACATTATTTATTCGATATTACACAACAATAAAAAATTATTTTATAATTATAATAAATTCTTCAGCTACAAATAATAATAATTATTATTTCTAGCTGAATATAATTATTATTAAATATTGTTGGCTATATTATCAAATTTTTATGTAAAAAGATTCACATTCATTGAACCGTTTTAAAAGAAAGAATAACTCTTTTAATTAACTTTTTCAATTTTTCTGTTTATTTAACGATTACAATACTTTGTATATTTTATGATACCTTTTATTATATAATCCTTCACGTTTTTGCCTAGAATTAAAATAGCGCAATCTTCCCGAGCAATAAAAACGACAGCGCGAACTCGGCAATGAAATGGTTGTCCATATTGTAACCACAATACGGTTAAAGCAATACAGTTACATAACGTCGATATAAATTTTTTTCTTTTGTAACGCGATGTCAAAGCGATCGGCCGAGCGCGAAAAGTTTGCCGCAGCTTTAGAAAGGGGATTTGGGTCGCTTAATTAAAAGGTCGGTCGAAAAATTGGGATTGGCGATATGCAGCGACGGAAACACAGCGGTTTCGCGTATGGTGAATCGAATATTTCGCCCCAAAGCGCAAAGTACGAATGTTTCGCTCTAAAGCACCTCAAACTCAGATTCGAATTAAAGTGCACATCGCGATATCCGGTGTACATCTACCACTGCACTGTAGCGCCCGCAGAAGGAATAGTCTGTAGCCTCACTGTAACGCTCGACTCTTATTTTACCTCGGCCTCATTAATCTTTTCTCGCTGCGCGACGACCGTAATTACGCGCGCCGTAATTCAGGAGAACAAGGCGAAATGTTCTTTATTTACGTACGACTTTCTTTCCAACGACAACGACAACGACGTTACACTTTCCTCGGCTGCCACGAACCGTATTGCAACGGAACGGGATGGAACATTACGGTTAACGTCGATGCATCCACGGAGAATGCGGCGGATTGTGGAATTTTCACCGAACCGAACTCTGTATTAAAATTTCTAACTCTTTGGAAAATTAGCTAGGCACTTCTCGATAGGAGAGCTCTCTCTCGAGACCCTCGATACGAAAATTAAATTCCAATTTCATCACTCGAGTGATGCGGATCACACTGTTATTACGTTTAAGAGAGGAATATTAATTTCGCGAGGAGGATAAAAAAATGCGATGCAAGAGTATTATTAATTAACAAATATTGATTAATGAAACTTGGGTATCTTTGGTACTGCGAACTAAATACACAATTTGAATACGCTCTGCAATACGTTCTTTTTAAAACTGCTTGCTTCTTCATACTTTTTTCTGAAAATGAAAC
>Ga0157363_1004618_pt1 | contig 12720 bp, 10 predicted proteins | sample AttsexASBM1_FD_111477 | JGI IMG/M metagenome (GOLD analysis project Ga0157363, IMG submission 111477) | Fungus gardens microbial communities from leaf cutter ant in Ribeirão Preto, State of São Paulo, Brazil - Atta sexdens ASBM1 | ecosystem: Host-associated > Fungi > Mycelium > Unclassified ...
CACAAGACCTCTTCAGTGTCACCTCTCGATTCAGAGTTCAGTGGAACCGCTCTAGGTCAAAGATTTGGCGCCAGACTTCAAAAAATCGTCTCGGGCACCTTTTTGTTGACCCGTCTTCTGGCGGAGGGCGTCAGGCTTTACGCGGGCATGCTCCCGGTCGCGCTTCTTTGCTCAGCCGTTGGGCTGCATCTCTCCCCACTTGCCTTGCTGTCCCTGATCGTCGTTTTGACGTTGGCTTATACGTTGGCAGGTGGATTAAGGGCTGTCATCTGGTCTGACAGCCTTCAGCTCATGCTCTATCTTGGCGGCAGCGTTGCCTGTGTAGTCGTTTTGTATGGTCGCGCAGGATCTGCGGTGTTTGACGCTGCACCTCTCTTTACGTCAGGTCTGCCGCCTTTCACGAACCCATTTTCCTTGGCAGGCGCTGTTATCGGCGGAGCCATTCTTTCGCTCGCGTCCCACGGCACCGATCAGCTGATGCTTCAGAGATGCCTGACTGCACGTACCCTGAACGGGGCAAGAGCAGCGCTTGTCTCCAGCGCTTTTGTAATTGCCGGTCTGTTCGCTCTGCTTTCCTGTGTTGGGGTGGGATTGCATGCTTTATCCCCCCATACTTCTGTGGCGCCCGATGCACTGTTTCCACAGTTCATCATGACGTTGCCTCCTATCCTGCGCGGCCTTCTGATTGCAGGAATACTGGCAGCGACAATGGGGTCTCTTTCAAGCGCAATGAACGCCATGGCCGCAGCGACGCGTAGCGATTTTCTGTCAAAAACTGGTATTTCACTGCGGAGCATTACCGCAGTATGGGCGGCTTTGTTGGTGGGAACAGCGCTGGTATTTTCTCACCCAGGCGGTTCAGCCGTCGTGTTCGGGCTGTCCATCGCTTCGTACAGCTATGGCGCGACATTAGGCGTCTTTCTGCTCGCAATGCTCTGGCATTCACGTGACGAAAAAACCGCAATCGCAGGATTTATCACTGCAGTATTGTGTCTGGCCTGTGTTTCGATGGCCCGCATTGGTGGTCACGCTATCGCGTTCCCGTGGCTCGTACCCGTAGGGGTAATTGGGGCGTTTACGGGAGCTACAATTTTCTCAGGCTTGAGGTGGATGCACTTCCAGAAATAGCGATATCGCTTTCTGAGCTTTAGCAGCATCTGCGCCGAGTGTAATCAGCGCGCCAATCTGTCGTGGGTGCCGGACCAGGGAGCGGGTCAATGCAGTGACCTGCACGGACCCGTTGCTGAGCGCGACGCGTGCCGCAGGCGGAAGATCCTTTGCAAAGTCGTCACACACGACACGTAGAACGGCAAATGGTAGGCCTGTGCGGGCAAGCACGCCGCTTTCCATATCGACGGCAACGCAGCGGGTTTCGCGATAGAGCTGCTGTTTTTCTTCAGCTTCCGCGATCATGATGTCGCTGTGAAGAATGCCACCCTGCCGAGCATGATGAGCGCCAAAACGCGCGCTTAGTATCTGATCTGTTGGCACATTTTTGCCATCAACATGGATATAATCGGCTACGATCACTGTGCCTGGCTGCACGCTGGAAGACAGGCCCCCAGCACATCCGAAGGAAAGAAGTTTTGTGGCTCCAATCCGGAGCAGTGCTGCGGCGCCACGCGTCGCTCCCTCAGCATTTGCATTGCTTATTGCAATGGGAGCGTCCGGCAGGAAGCGGCGGATGATGCGTGCTTCCTGTTTAAGGCCAACCAAAACACCAAGCATCAGAAACCGTACTCCACGCGACCCGTGTTGCTGGCACTGAGATTGCGATAACGGGACAGCGCCGTGAGCGGAAAGAACTGCTTGTAGCCATGGTAACGCAGATAAAAGACTTTGGGGAACCCTACGGCGTTATAAGGCTCTTCGTGCCACTCGCCTTTCTCGTCCTGCTGGGAAACGAGATATGACATGCCGCGCTTCACTGCGTCACTTTCTCTTTGCCCAACGGCCATGAGTGCGAGGACCGCCCAGGCCGTCTGGGTGGGAAGGCTTTCTTTGTAGACGCCAGGGGCGCCACCTTCATAGCTGGCGCAGTCTTCTCCCCATCCACCATCTGGACGCTGGACGTCTTCCAGCCACGCCACTGCACGCTTGATCATCGCGTCGTCATGCGAAACCCCAGCAATGTTCAATGCGCACAGCACGGACCAGGTGCCGTAGATATAATTCGTACCCCAGCGACCGAACCAGCAGCCTTCCCGCTCCTGTTCTGCCCGCAGATATTCCAGTGCCTTGTCGATGACAGGCCGATCCTCCGCGTGTCCCAACTGACACAGAAAAGAGACGCAGCGTGCAGAGACGTCAGCCGTTGGAGGGTCCAGCAGTGCGCCGTGATCTGAGAATGGAATGTGGTTTAGCAGTTCCAGATCGTTGTTGATATCAAATGCACCCCAGCCTCCGTTAGTGCTTTGCATACCAATGATCCATTCGCGAGCGCGTTCGATAGCCTCGCGATTTTCTGCGGGATCAAGGCGATGCAGCAACATGCCGACAACTGCCGTGTCATCAACATCCGGGTAATAATCGTTTTCGTACTGGAAGGCCCATCCGCCAGGGCGGAGATTCGGAGCATTGATGGCCCAGTCTCCTTTGACGTCCAGAATCTGACGATCACGAAGCCATGCAGCGCTCTTTTTGAGAGCGGCAACGGTTTCGTCACGTTTTGTCGCATGGGGACCTGATGCCGCTTCCAGCATGGCCAGCCCGGAAAGTGCTGTATCCCAGACCGGAGAAACGCATGGCTGACAGTAGATTTCGTCATCTTTTTTGACGAGCAGATCCTGAATGCCCTGCCAGGCAGTTGCAGCTCTGGGGTCTTCGTCTGGCACAGCAAGCGCGCGGTACATCATCACGACGTTGGCCATCGCAGGATAGATTGCCCCCAGTCCGCCCAGACTCAGGCGCTCTTCGACGAATGCAATGGCAACCTTGATCGCTTTTTGATGCATCTTGCGCGGCAGCATCGGTACGATAGGGCGCAGTACTGTATCAAGATGCTTGAACACCCGTCCCCAGACAGAGCGGTAAGGGCCGCGGATCCAGTCGCGTACCTCTTCAGGGGGGCGAACAAAGAGTTCCTGGACATGTATTCCGCGAGGGTTGACGGCCAGTGGCTTTAAAGACCCTAGAACCAGCATCGGCGCGATAACCGCACGCGACCAGTAGGCCATGTTCCAGACTGAAAAGAATGCGGTGCGCGGAAGAAGCATCAGCTCAACCGGCATGACGGGAGTGGCACGCCATGGCACTTCACCGAAAAGGGCAAGCTGAATACGGGTGAAAACGTTCGCGCGCGCCGCGCCACCGCGGTCAAGAATTGCCTCTCGCGCCTGCTTCATGTGTGGAGCGTCGATATTGTCGCCAATGGCTTTCAAAGCGAAATAGGCTTTGACGGTGGCCGAGAGATCAAATTTTCCGCCTTCGTAGAGCGGCCAGCCACCGTGATCGCACTGGGTACGTCGGAGGTATACCCCGATGCGATCCTGTTTCTCCTGATCGATCCGGTCCAGGTAATGTTCGAGAAGGACGTATTCTGAAGGTATCGTCGCATCGGCTTCGAGTTCGAAGACCCAGTGCCCGTCATCTTTCTGGCGCCCTCCCAGTGCAGCGTGGGCACCGGTAATGGCGTCGTTGATATCACCTGCATCAACAGGCTTGCGGGACAGGGTCTCGCTCACGCGGGCCTCCTTTTCCAATACGTCAGAATAGATCAGCATTTTTTCGAACGATCCGTGCCGGAAAGCCCTCTTTTTTCGGGCGTTGTTAATGACGAAAATATCAATTTCATCATCACGACTTTGTGTTTTCTGCAGCCGACCGAAAACCAAGTGCAGAGACGGCGACCAGTCCGGACTGGATGGCCCCTTCGATTGTGGAAGGAAGTCCTGTGTCCGTCCAGTCACCTGCCAGTGTCAGATTGAGCAGATCAGTGCCGGAGGCCTTCGGCCTGCGGCGGTTCTGCTCTGGCGTTGCCGCAAATGTAGCCCGCTTCTCGCGCAGAAGTCTGGCAGGGGGCATCGCAACGGGTAGAGGCTGAGGCAATACCGGGTCGAGCGCATGCCGGATTTCAGACCAGATGGTTGCAAGCATCTCGTTGCTATCGGTCTCCATGTAGCGGTTTGCAGCGCTGACAGTGACCGAAAGCACATCGTTTTTCAGGAAGACCCATTCTGAAATCCCGCCAACGAGCCCGACAAATCCCGCCTGTGCGACCACGCCACGCGCGGATACACGATATGGAAGCCGGAAGTGAGCGTTTGCGATGCTTTCGAATGCATCAGGTACTGTGAGTTCGGGAAGAAGGCCTTTGGCTACGGGCGCCGTCGTCGCGACGATCACATGATCTTCGGCGCCGAGTACGACGTCTTCGTCCGTGGTTTCCAGCCCTACGACACGCCCGCTTTCGCGTTTGATGGCGCCGACACGCACGCCTGTGCGGATACTGGTGTTGTATCGCGCCAGATACTCAAGAGCGGGATCAACCAGTGTTTCTGACAGGCCGATCTCCGGGAACCACGGACAGCAGGCCATTCCCCCCTGTGCGAGGGACTGACGTACGACGTTGCCAAGCAGCTTCGCGCTGCCGGTCTGAAGGTCCGTATTGAGGACCGAGATCGCGAACGGCTCCAGCAGGCGGCGGCTTAGCTGTCCGGGTCGCAGGCAGTCTTGTACGACCGCATTGTCTCCGGCACGTAAAAGTCGTCCAAGCGCGGATAGCTCTGAAATGCGCATTCCCGGTACGCGACGGCCACCGGGGAGCGCCCAGAAAGGTAGTTTTCCCCGGGAAAGTTTGAGTGTCCAGGCCAGATCATCGGCAAGGTCATAATAGGGGAAAATCGGTATCCCCGGCCCTGTCAGGGTATGGCGCGATCCAATCAGATCCAGATATCGAAACGTGAGGGCATTTGCGGACAGGAGCAGATGGTTGCCGTTATCGATGCGTGTATCGAGCGTCCGATCATGGAAGGAGCGCGCTCGTCCTCCGCATGCAGGGCCAGCTTCGTAGAGTGTTACTTGTGCTTGGGCAGCAAGCTCGACCGCCGCGGAAAGGCCCGCAAGACCACCACCAATGATGTGAACATGGCTCATGGGGATTACCTCGCGCAGGCTGCTAGAGTCCGAAGACCGCGCCATACTTTGCTAACCTTTGGTTTTGCATCCGGATTGCGCCAGCCGCGACGCTCCAAAGCGTTCAGTATGGGCTCGTATGATGCAGTCATCATTCTTGCAGGGCGCATCGCCGAGGACGGACACTTGGCCATTGCCCGGCGTGCCAGACTGAAATGATCCCGGGCACGTTTTGCAAGAATTTTACCTACGCCGTCCAGGCCATGCGCATAGAGGGCCTCTTGCGCGTCGAGAGGGACACTGAAACGCTCGAGAAGTTCTTTGGGCAGGTACAGGCGTCCGCGAGAGGCATCTTCGGATATGTCGCGCAGGATATTTGTGAGCTGCAGTGCGCGCCCCAGATGAAAGGCAACCTTTTCGCCATCGGGTGTGGGAGCACCAAAAGCTCTTACAGAAAGGCGGCCCACAGCGGAAGCGACGCGATCACAGTAAAGATCAAGTGTCTTTTCATCGGGCGCGACAATCGGTGCACCGGTATCCATCGCCATTCCATCGATCACGGCGTGAAAATCAGCGGTTTTAAGGTCAAATGCGTTGATGGCGGCAATGAGTACGCGATCAAGAGCATCCCTTGCTTCGCCTGTGAAGATACGATCAACGCGGGTGTGCCAGTCTTCCAGTGCCGCCGCAGGATCTTCAACGACCGTATCACCGTCAGCGATATCATCTACTTCGCGGCAGAACGCGTAGATCGCGAACATGGCCTGTCGGCGTTTTGCCGGGAGGATGCGCATTCCCTTGCTGAAGGATGTGCCTGAGGCCGTAACGATCTGCTCCACATGGTCCAGATCGGCCTGCGCGCAAGCAAGTCCGGAATGAGCGCGCAACCTGCTGAAAGCCATGTCTGTTCCCCGTTTCTTTTCAGAAGAAAAGGGTTCTAACCCTCAAATGCGGAGATGACAAAGATGTGGTGAACGTCTGTCCTTGCCGGGCGTTACGATGATGCTGAAACGCAACACCTTCGTGAAAGATTCTACAATGAAGTTGCCACGTCTTCTTTTGGTCTGCCCCTTGCTGGCCCTCGCCTTCACTGCGCGTGCTGAGCCGACAGTGGCCACAGCACATGCCGATCACCTTCTTGCCGCTACGCAATCTTGGAACGGCAAGCCTTACACTCATTACGCCACCACTCAGCCAATGCTGAGCATGATCAAGCTGACGCTGGCGCCAAACAGCGCGCTGCCATGGCATGTTCATCCGTTTCCCAACGCGGGATATGTATTGAAAGGCAGTCTGACCATTGAGGATAAGGCAACGGGGAAAAAGCAGACCTTCCATGAAGGGCAGGCTTTCGCCGAGTCGGTGGAAGACGCGCATCGTGGTGTCTCTGGAAGCGAAGAGACAGTTATATTGCTAACCTATGCCGGAACCCGCGGAGAGCCCACGTCGGTGCCCTTGCCAGGGCAAAAGGCTGAATATTGATCGAAAAAATCTTCTTTATCGTTTTGACAGCAATATAGTTTCGTTCCTAGGATGGTTTCAGTCCCAGATCCTAGGAGCCTGAACCGTATGACCGACGCTCTTTCGCCGGAAGCCCGTGATGATCTTCTTGCGCGGGGATATTCCCGCCGCAGCTTCGGCCGTATCGCCGCCTTGCTGGGAGGCGGCGCCATTGCAAACTCCATCATCGGTCATGCAAATGCCCGTTCCCTAACGGCAATGCCGAATGTGGATGTGACCAAGCTGGTCCGTATCGGCAGTAACGAATGCTGGACCGGTCCCTTCCCGGCTGCTGCAAAGATCGGGGCTGAGGTCGTTTTTCACGGCAACCGATACGACCCGACAGGTCATATGCACTCCAATCTTCTCTCGACGGTCAGTGCAGTCGAGAATATTCTTGAAGATCACGTAATTGCCTGGGCCGGTTCATCCGATCCGCTCATGCGCAGTGTCGTGACATTCTGCTCCCCCACACGGGGTCTCGTGACGGCCAATCCGTCCTATGAGGCGGCATGGGGTGTGGCAGACTGGCTCAAGGTGCCCCTGACCCGAATCCCGCTGAAGGCGGAAAACGGCTATAAGACAGACGTTCGCGCCATGCTTAAGGCTGACCCGAACGCAGGCGTGTACTATGTTTGTACACCCAACAATCCGACCGGCACCGTCACGCCACTCGAAGACATCGCATGGCTCGTCGAGAACAAGCCTAAGGGCTCTATTGTTCTTGTAGATGAGGCATATATCCATTTCTCGAACACAAAGAGCGCACTTTCTCTCGTTGGTCAGGGCAAGGAAGTTATCGTTCTGCGGACTTTCTCCAAAATCTTTGGTATGGCCGGTCTGCGCCTCGGACTAAGCCTCGCCCATCCTGACGTTCATGCTCGCATGATGCGTTATGATGGCGAAAACGAGACGTCCATGCTGCCAATGCCGGCTGTGGCCTGTGGTACCAAGAGCCTGACAATGGCTGCGGATATCGCAGCACGCCGGAGCGAAATGATCGCTGCCCGGACGATGACATTTGATCACCTGACAAAGCGTGGTGTCAGCTTTATCCCGTCTGATGCGAACATGTTTGTTCTGGACTGGAAAAAGCCTGCTGGCCCAATCAAAGACGCATTCCTGCGCCAGAACGTGTTGATTGGACGTTCGTGGGAAATTTGGCCGAATGCTTCGCGCATCACAGTGGGGTCGATGGCTGAGATGGAAGCGTTCTGTGCAGCTCTTGACCATGTAATGGCCTGACGCACATTGCGGGTGGAAGTCCTTGTGACTTCCACCACAGGCTTATCGGGCGTTGAAGTGCCTCAAGGCGAGGATCAGGGCCTTAGCACCGTCTGCTTTGGTAAGGGCGACCCGCTCGAACAGGGGATCCTGATGTCGCAGGCGTCGTGCCAGAATGTGACACAGTTCCACAATCACCGCTGACTCCAAACGCATCCGTCGGTCCTTGACGAGCATGGGCAGAGCGCGGGCCTGGGTGTTGAGTGCATCCACGCCATCCAACAATCTGTTCAGAACCCGCCGTATTCCAGGTTTGCTTCTGGCAAGGCGGAGATCATCAATTTTGACGCCCTCCTTTTCCAGCCATGGCAGGGGAATATAGCAGCGGTTGAGCGTCTTCAGATCGTCGGCAACGTCTTGAAGATGATTGACAACCTGAAGTGCGGAACAAAGTGCATCGGAGGGCCTGATCGTATCGGCGCTTTCTCCATGTAGAAGCAACAGAAAGCGCCCTACAGGGTTTGCAGAGTAGCGGCAGTAATGCAGCAGCTCCTCCCAGCTCTGATAGCGATTTTTGTCTGCATCCATGCAGAACGCTTCGATCAGATCTGTCGCGGTGTCGAGGGGGACGCTTGTTTTCAGGAGCGTTTCGCGGAGCTTCACCGCTGTCTGTGCATCGGCGCGTTGCGGGGCTTTGATTTCCCCTCGAATGACCGCTGCCATGCCTTTGAGACGCAAAGTTTTCTGAGCATCCGTCAGGCCAGTATTGTCGACCATATCGTCTGCCACGCGGGCAAAATTATAGTAGTCGTATACATAGGGGCGAAGCCTGCCGGAGATCAGAAACGATCCAACCGGAAAATTTTCGTCTGATTTACCTTTTGAGGATGTAACGTCCTCTTTTCCCCAGATATCGTCGGTCACGATGCCTCGTCTGTATATGAGCGGTCTTTCCAGCGCACGCCAACGCCGCGGTGATGATCAATCGCCGACCCCACTGTTGCGGCCATGTAGAAACCTGCAATGAGGGGCAGCGGCAAAGCGCGCCATAAAGGAAGCTGGAAACGACGCAGTGTTGGAATGAAGGTGATGCAGGAGACTGCGTATGTCAGAAAGCCGATTTTTCTTGCACGGCCGGTACCAAACAAGGTCAATCCCACTGGTAAAAGCCAGATCAGGCCCATTCCCAGTAGCGTTCCGAGTAGGGCCAGCGGAGAATGATGCAACTGCACATATGCGGTTCGTGCAATCATGCGCCAGATGTCAGTAGCCCCACGATATGGACGCACTGACCAGGCCAGCGTGCTGTGGCCGAGATAGAGCTTTCCCTCTGATTTCTTGACGTGAGCAGCAAGCGTGCAGTCATCAATCAGGGCGCCACGAAGGGATTCAATTCCACCGATTTCGATGAGTTTATTGCGGCGCAGGAGTATCGTTCCTCCAGCAGCACCAGCCACTTTGGAATACTCATCCGCTACCTTGCGGAACGGGTAAAGCATTGCGAAAAAATACACGAATGCGGGAACCAGTGAGCGTTCAGCGGAGCTTTCACAGTTCAGGGCAACCATCTCGGACACCATGTCCAGATTGTCTGCCTGAGCCTTGGCAACGAGTGTTGTCAGGTGCGTTGGTGCATGAATGATGTCGCCGTCAGTCAGTAATACGTACCCGTCTGACGCGATGCGTTTGTGGGCTTCCTGCTCACCCTGATGAACAGCCCAGAGCTTGCCGCTCCAACCTTCCACGCGTTTTTTGCCCGTTAATACGGTCAGACGTCCATGTGGATCAGGAAGTGCGCGCGCGAGATCCCCGGTTCCGTCTTCACTTTCGTCATCCACAAGGATGATGGAGAGATTACCCTCATAATCCTGTTCAAGTAGCGATGTCAGGCAGGGTTGAATGGCTTCGGCCTCGTCCCTTGCGGGGACGATAATGGCCACATCCGGCCATACGGGAGGCCGGGGGCCGGTCTTCAGGAGTGGGCCGTCACGCCAGAAACTTCCATGAAAGAAAACAAGATACAGCCAGGTCAGGAGCGAAAGGATAGAGGCCGGAAAGAGCATTTCAGTCGATCCGCCCGTGCATTCGAAACCACGATACTGCATCCGATATTGCATCACGCGCAGGACGCGGAGCGTATCCCAGATGTTCCTGGGCTTTAAGGGAGGAAAAAAACATAAGCTTTTTTGACATTTCAAGCGTTTCCCGGGTTACGCGCGGTTCGATCCTGAAACCACGGGCCAGCCATTCTGAGACAAGTGCCACAGGGTAAAGCCAGGACTGTTTGAGTTTGATCCTCGGCGGTTTGACGCATGCGATTTCGCTCACGAGCGAAAACAGCTCACCGAGCATCATGTTCTCACCACCCAGAATATATTTCTCGCCAATCTTGCCGCGTTCGAACGCCAGCACGTGACCTTCTGCAACATCATCGACATGGACGATATTCAGTCCGGTTTCCACGTAAGCCGGCATGCGCCCGGCTGCGCAATCCAGGATCATCTGCCCGGTTGGCGTGGGTTTGATGTCGCGCGGGCCAACAGGCGTGGATGGATTGACGATGACGGCAGGAAGAGCGTTTTCTTTAATGAGGCGCAGAACTTCCTGCTCAGCCCGGAACTTGGAAAGCTTGTATACCCCCACCACGTCACGCTCCTTGTTAGGAGTGTTTTCGTCAGCAGACGTGCCATCCTTGTGAAGTCCCAGTGCGGCGACTGATGAGCAATACACAATACGCTCAACGCCTGCTTCCTGCGCCGCAAGCATCAGCTCTCGCGTTCCCGCAACATTCGCTTTCATCATGGCTTCTGGATCGGGAACCCATAATCTGTAATCCGCGGCCACATGGAAAAGATATTTTACCCCTTGAAGCGCCTCTTTCAGAGTCGCAGGGTCTGACAAATCCCCTATGGCGAGCTCGGCATCGAGTTCGGCGATGTTCGATCTGTCGGACGTCGGCCGGACGAGAAGACGCAATTTATGGCCTCTTTCCAGAAGCACACGGGCAACGGCCGAGCCAACGAACCCGGTAGCCCCTGTAACGAGTGTAACATCGTTCATGGTGGCGAATTCTCCTTGGTCCGTCTGCAAAAAGCGGCAGCATAGTCTTCCCGGCCTTCGGGGGAAAGCGTTTGTAAATTGGACGTCATGATTGCGATGCTATAGAGCAGTGCCAAACGGCATGTGACGAAAACGTTGAAAAAGACACTCCCCATTCTTCTGTCCCTGCTGGGCGTGGCCCTGTTTACTTTCATTGCGGCCAGAGCCGGCATTCAGCCGGTTGTGGAAGCGCTGGGGAAAGTAGGGATTGGGGGTTTTATCCTCCTGGTCATTTTCCAGCTTATTGTTGATCTTGGTCTCGGCGTTGCCTGGAAAGGCGCTGTGCCGCAGCTTGGCCTTCGCCGGCTGACATCAGCACGCCTTGTGCGTGATGCTGCGGGCGCCTGCCTGCCATTCTCCCAATTGGGGGGAATTGTCATTGGTGTGCGGGCAACGCTGTCGGGGAAAGATCCACGATCTCTCGATGGAGAAGAGCTGCACTGGCCCGAGGGTGTTGCAGCCAATCTCGTCGATATAACCACTGAAGTTCTTGGTCAGATTGCATTTGTTCTTCTGGCGTTGGCATGCCTCGCTGGACATCAGGGTGCTGCACGTTTCATCTGGCCCCTTATGGGCGGGATGGCGGTTCTGGCGATCGGTATCGCTGGTTTTATCTGGACCCAGCATCGTGGTGGTCCGATGGTCAAGAAGGCTGCCCAGTTTTTTGGTCGGCACATCGCGTCGGAATGGCGTGACGCCCTCATTGATAATACCGATGCCTTTCAGGCCAGCCTGGAGGCGCTGTGGAGCAGGCCAGATCGCATCATGCGCGGGGCTTTCAGCCATTTCTGCTGCTGGCTCGCAGGGGGATTTATGACTTGGTGTGCCCTGCATATGCTGGGTGCCAAAGCTGATCTTCTCTCCGCTATTGCCATCGAAGGTGTGGTCTGCGGCATAATGTCCGCTGGTTTCCTGGTTCCTGGTGCGCTTGGCGTGCAAGAGGCAGCTTATGTGGCCTTGGGTATGATATTCGGGATTGATTCCGAAATTTCCCTCAGCCTCTCTCTTCTTCGTCGCGGTCGTGATCTTTTGATCGGTATTCCGGTTCTTCTGTTCTGGCAGATCGTTGAAATGCGTCGCCTGCGTTTGGCAGGTAAGGGCAAGCCGGAGATATCAGTCGGGCCGGTGCCTAAATCTGTCAAAGGCGAGCTGCCCAGAGTGCAACCCAAAGACAAGCCGGTTTTTTCAACCTCTACAAGCCGCGCGTCGTGAAATGACCCTTTTTAAAAGTCTTGCTGTTGTTGGTCCCGGACTGATTGGCTCATCCATACTCCGTCGCGCACGCGAAGACAGAGGCATCGCTCAGACTCTTATCGCGGCCGATAGCAATGCTGCAGTGCTGGACCGTGTCAGAGAACTCGGCCTGGCAGATATCGTGACGGCCGATTTGGCCGAAGCGGCGAAAGCTGATTGTGTGGTTCTCTGTGTGCCGGTTGGTGCTGTGGAGGCAGTTGCTCTCGAAATGCTGCCGTATATGAAACAGGGGGCGATACTTACGGATGTCGCTTCTGTCCGTGGGCAGCTTGGCCCCAGGATATCGACCGCCCTTCCGGCTGGTGTTTCATACGTCCCTGCGCACCCTATGGCTGGCACGGAGCATTCAGGCCCCGATGCAGGTTTTGCGACGCTGTTCGAGGATCGGTGGTGTCTTCTTATTCCACCTGCAAATACTGATACGAGCGCTATTCACAAGATCGAGCAGCTCTGGAAGCAATGCGGTGCCCGCACCCGTGTACTCGAAGATGCATATCACGATCAGGTATGCGCGATCGTAAGCCACCTGCCCCACCTTCTGGCCTTCACGATCTGTGATACTGCGGACAA
>Ga0157363_1004620_pt1 | contig 12716 bp, 9 predicted proteins | sample AttsexASBM1_FD_111477 | JGI IMG/M metagenome (GOLD analysis project Ga0157363, IMG submission 111477) | Fungus gardens microbial communities from leaf cutter ant in Ribeirão Preto, State of São Paulo, Brazil - Atta sexdens ASBM1 | ecosystem: Host-associated > Fungi > Mycelium > Unclassified ...
CACGATAAAGTGATTTTGCAGCATGACAATGCTCGACCCCATGTTGCGAAAGTGGTCAAGATATACTTGGAAACGTTGAAATGGGAAGTCCTACCCCACCCGCCGTATTCTCCAGACGTTGCTTCCTCTGATTATCACTTGTTTCGATCAATGGCCTGGCTGACCAGCACTTCCGGTCTTATGAAGAAGTAAAAAATTGGATCGATTCGTGGATAGCCTCAAAAGATGACCAGGTTTTTCGACGCGAGATTCGTACGCTACCTGAAAGATGGGAGAAAGTAATGGCCACCGATGGACAATACTTTGAATCATAAATGAATAACCAGTTTTTTACAATAAAGCCTCGAATGTCGGAAAAAAACGGAAGCAAAATTGTACACCTAATATGCTCATTTATTTTCGTGTTGAATCTTCTCTTAGTCTATCCCACATAAGAAGCGTCGCAATCATTACATAAAATCTTATACACTACGTTTTGAAATTATTATCAAAAAATTCTTTCTTATCTTTATGAACTTTTATCAATTTGTTTAATTTATTAATGCATCCATCTGTAACCCACATCATAGACTGCTTTACTAATCATACGTGGCGGATGTGTAATACCGTGGATGGAAGCACGAAGAATTTGTTCTTATTATTATTTTCATGTTCATCTGCAAATTCTCATGTGCCTTTGATGAAAAAAGTTTTTTGACTCTCGAATTGATCTGTTTAAATATTATTTTTAACGGATATCCATTATTTAGAAGTACTTCCATAACCATTTCCAAATTTTTCTAATAGAATTTTGATTGTAAAGTAAATGTTAAATTAAATTATGCGGTTAGGTTTTTAGAAGAAGAGATACTTGAGATCGAAATTTTTGATTTACACAGACGTTAGATATCAATTAAACAGATCACTATCTTATATTTCCTATGATGTATCCAACTCTCTTCCCTTATATGCTATTTGGAGAGATGCTCAGAAGCACGATTCTGTTTCCTTTAATAATTTTTGGTTGAGACAAGTCAACTTGCATAAAGAGAAGTTTAATTGGCTAAGTTGAAAAAAGAATATTGATGATACGAGGTAACTAGGTCTATAACACCTGTAGTGTAGAGTTTCATTGCTGTTCCAGAGTCAATAGTGAGGTAGGCAATTCTGAATGTCTCTCGCAGGAATTTAATAACAGTCAAGAAATAAATATCTCTATAGATCCTATGATCTAAGTATAAATTACGCTAATAAAAAAAATCAATTCTTTAGAATGAAAAATGATTTATTAATTATTATTAAATTTGTCGTACACTGATTCCTTCTTTCGTTTCGAGGCTATTGCAACTGGGCAATAATTCTGGATCTCTCACCAATTGATTGATAAAATATGCTGTATATATACATAAATTCATTAAGGATCTTGAAAACAATAATCGAAATTTTAATGATACTTGTAAAAGCAAGATTCGATCAGCAGTTGTTTCCAAACTTGGTAGTTTCATAGTTAAGGATTATAACACAGACGTTGAGAATGAAATTTTATCATTCTACAAAGCAACGACATCATTTTGTAAAATGAATTCTAACGTCATATTTACTCGTGGGGATAAAGGGAACGTCACGATTTCATTAGATAAAAATGAGTACATAAAAAAATGGAGGAGTTATTGCATGATACGAATACGTATATCTTAGTTAAGAAGAATCCATTCAAAACAATTGAAAGGAATTTGAATATGTTAAAAAAATGATTGGACAGCGAATATCATTTCAAAAAAGACACAACTTCTCTCTTCGTTCTCCCTATCTTCTTTTGACATATGGCCTTTGTAAATTCATAAAGAAAAAATCACCCGCTCAGAATTATTGTCTCGTCTATTAATATAATTTTGTACCCCTTGATTGTGTTCTTGCATAAGACAATTATCAAAAATATGCCTCAAAATCCGAGGGAAACGCCTAACAGTTTTGATCTTTTTAAATAGCTTTCTAGAAAGAGTCTTAAGAGTCTGACATTTTGATTTCGCTGGATGTTACATTTTTATTTATTAATGTTCCTCAGAATTTCGTAATTAACAACATTAATAACGGTAGTATAGAAAATAATATTTCAATTCCTAAGACTGAATTTATGAGTCGAATTTGTATTATCTTCCACCTATTTTAAATTTAACAATGTTGTATACAAATAAACGTATGGAACCCCGATCTCCACTCTCGCCTATTGTGGCTGACTTAGTCATGCAGAATCTTGAGAAGAAGGCTTTGAATATACTGAATATCAATGTCAGCTTTTATTTCTGATATGACAACATAATCATGGTTGCTTCATGTAATTTAGTGTCATCAAAATTCTATTAGAAAAATTTAGAAATGGTTACGGAAGTACTTCTAAATAATGAATATCAAAAAACTTCTTTCATCAAAGGTTGCACATGAGAATTTGCAGAGCAATGAACATGAAAATAATAATAAAAACAAATTCTTCATGCTTCCATCCACGGTATTACACATCCGCCATACGTACGATTAGTAAAGCAGTCTATGATGTGGGTTACAGATGCATTAATAAGTTAAACAAATTGATAAAAGTTCATAAAGATAAGAAAGAATTTTTTGATAATAATATCAAAACGTAGTGTATAAGATTTTATGTAATGATTGTGACGCTTCTTATGTAGGATAGACTAAGAAAAGATTCAACACGAGAATAAATGAGCATATTAATAATAAGAAAGTAGATTCATCCAGACATTCTGTTGTAACAGAGCATTCGTTATATTATAACCATAGCTTTAATTGGAAGAATATAAAAATATTAGACTCAGAAGCGAATTATAATAAGAGACTTATTTCGGAAATATTATAACACATATTAAATAGCAGGTTAATAGTATAAATTTAAAAAAGGATACAGAATCTCTCGACCTATATGTTTATCTGTTGAATGACTTTGTTAACAATAAAAATGCATGTAGTATGTTTCTCTTTGGTCGTCCGACACCGTCGCACATAATCAGCAGCATTTGCGATTTATTGTCTGTACGGTGAAGATCGTTTCACATCATTTGTAAGAGAACTCGAGTTTAAGTTGTTATAATTCTTATTAACCATTTTTTATTATTCGTTCTGCACCAAGTTACAAGTGTCTTTCGAACATATAACCATGTACAATTGGAAATAATGTTATCACTGTACTTACTGACTGGATTATCTTTTCTGACCAATTGACTATTTTTTCTCGTTGTTAATCAAAGAATTGATTTAGATCTACATTTATATACGTTTTACAATTTGATTCAGTATAACATGGTTGAGTTAATAACGCATATTGATTGTGGATGAAATGATTAATACATTTTTTTATACCGAAATTAATTTCAAAGTTTTTAATATATTCATGTAAATTATTGTTAAGGGTTTTTATTTCATTTTTAAATATGGCTGATGAGGACTTAGTATGGTCGAAACGTTCCGTAAAATGGTAGAAAAAGAATAATAAAGGTTTAATGTTACATCTTTTAAAGATTTATTGTACTCGTTTATTGTAATGACTGTTAAAAATCTCTTATTTTATTGTTTTTGAAATTTATACGAGCGGTTTATCTAATATATTTTTATTGTAATTATTTGAAATTAAACAGCAAAAGAAAATATATCATAGAATAGAAAAAATTTTATTTATATGGACGGCAGAACATAATAACATAGTTATAGATAAATATTAACATATGTCTATGTGCTATACAATATATGCTATGTCCAATTTTTTTAAAATATCGATATTATAGGTTATTAAGGAAAAATTATCTTTAATTATTTAACATATTCTTTTTGTTATGATATATCTGCATTTCTATTTTCCAAAAAAGCTTTTAATCGAGCACATTGTTATTTTTTGCAAACTTCTTGAAAGGATTTATACGACATATTATTTATGTATTAAATATGTATTTCAAATATAAATATGTTCTTTGTCACACTAGACTGCATATGTGTATATATGGAATAAACGCAACAACTTTAGACTTGCATCATTCATTTATTTTGCATATTTTATATGTATCAAATATCATTTTCATATAATACTATTTAATATTATTGTACTTATAGTTTAAAAAGTCATAAATATATACAACAATTATGACTCCATTAACCTTTCGTGATTCTTCTAGATCAAAATGATCCGAGCCTCATCTTTTACGCTAGATTTCAGAACCTTCTGTCGAAAGGACGCATACTTGTCATTGACTAAAAGTTGGAACTATCGATAGAAATACTTAGCTTTTTAATTGGACTATTATGTGTCTAGCAGCCATTCGCGCAAAAAGCGCTTTTTTTTCTTAGGTCAAAATGTTAGCAAGTGTTACCAACGCGTTGTTTTCGTTAAAAAGTTTATAATATTATTTTTATTAGATTGCAAAAATAAGATGTGGATTGTGTCCTTCAAGTAAGACTAAAAAAACGATGAGGAAAGAATGTTCATCATGTCTATCCACATGTGATAAACTTTCTAAATCTAAATCAGTGAATAATTTATTGAACATATTTGATATTGAATTATCATATTAGCACACTTGTGTCAGGAAGTAATAAAATAAATACCGTATCGAATACCGTATACTCATATTAAGCTCGTTATTTCAATTCGGATAGCAAAATGTTAGCAGGATATCGACTGATTGGCACATTAAATCAGAAGATGTTAACAAACTGACCACAACTAATGTCGCAATCTGCTCCTGTTCTGCTGACAGAATCTGTTAATATTCTATGCAAACAGATTAGCAGCAGAAATCAAACAGAACTTGCTGACAGAATTTGATAGTGAATAGAAACTCTTAATTTAGCAGAGCCTGAATATTCGTAGAGAAAAATATTCGGAGATTCAGAAAGCACACTCCGAAAGAACTTGAAAATCTCTAGGAGATTTGCCTATTCCATTTATAAATTTTCTTCTTACGAAAAGCAAGTCTATCTCCTGGCGAAAGTGTATATGAAAATGGCTTACTTGAATGACAAATTTCTGCTGCTAATCTGCCATCAGATTATATCAGTAGGCTCTACTTGGTTTCTGTTCGCAATCTGCTGTCAGGTTATGGAACAGACTTTGTTCGGTTTTTATCACCAATTTGCTGGCATAGCATATCAGTAGGCTTTGTCATATTTTTGACAACAATTTGCTGGCATTATCTGACAATACAAACACTGTATACAGTATTTTGTTGTATTTCTGTAATTAAAAATTAGTAGCAGGTTCTGCTTAAAATCTATCTTTGTAAGTTTGACTATCAGGGAATATATTTTGCCAGATTTATGCATGTGGCTCTCATTCGTTATGCCATTATCATCTTTTTGAATCTCAACATGGACGCGCTCTCTGCTTCTACTTCATTTCCACTTCGCTTCCCCCACCTATTGCACGGTCCTACGCGATAGCATATCTCACTTAGAGTACCTGTAATAATAGTGTGTTGTGAATATTTTCTTACTGTGAGGTGAGAAGTGAAAGGCGGGGGGGTACCCGCGGCGCCGGAGGGGGGAGATTCGCGTGGAGTGGAGGGGGGATGTCACAGGGGGAGGAGGAAGGGGACGTCACTAGGCGAGAGATTGACATCGCGGAGGTGCGGGAGATGACGTCACTGGATGTGACGTCAATGGATGCGAGTGTGCGGGGAAATTACATCGCGGGAAATTATTTAACGCGAGATCTGTGGATGACATCAGTGACTGCCAGGCGTGATCCGCCGGTCCCTACCGTCGCCTTCAGGCTAGTCCCCTCCGCCGCCATTAATTGCGATCCTCACCGCATGCTATACCATTAATATTTACTATTTTTCCTGTTATGCGTCATCATCTTATTCTTCTAGCACGCAAAATATTTTATTTATTTAATATATTATATTATGTTTTTTTTATTTTATTTTATTCGAAGAGTACAAATCGAACACTTAGTAAGAGCGTGAAGATACGTCGAGCGCGATGGTACAGTCACGCATGCGATGCCGCTGAGGTTGGAAGAAAGAAAAAAATGATAGAGACAAAAAATAATTTTGAACACAGAGTTAATCCTGATTAATCCATATTTATTTATTTTTACATATATATTTTATCCTGATATATATATTTAATTTTAATATCTTCTCTACTTCAATATGAAGGTTGTCATCCTTTCAAATTGTACTACGCGCTGTAATGGAGAAGAACAAACGAATAAGTCATCTATATAGAAAAATTTTTCACAAACAAATATAAATGAAATACTTATTGAACATATGAATCCACAATGCTATAAATGTCCGCAAATTTTAGAATTTCAAAAAAAGGGCGGGTTTATCATCCCCTTGAATGGGACCTTGGATGTTTATGAATGAGGAAATCCATGGCCTAGTACCGACACATATCAATAACTGATACTATACAAAATCTTGCAGTCTACTTCATCATCTCTCTCCCCCCTCACGCGCAATTCTGTTCTTCCTTTCCTCTCTCCACTACTCCAACAAACAACGTAATATAAAAGGAACGGCCCGGAAGAACAGCTTAGTATCGAGATTGCTCTTCGTCCTGATGAAGTAGAAGATTCACGAAACATTGGCATTCTAAGAATGGATCTGGATACGGAAAAAACCCGCGAAACACATAATCTTTATACTGCAACATTTGCTAATATGCAACTGTTTTGTTAGCGTAATGCAAGAATTTTTTCAAGGACATGAGATATGCAATATCAATAATAAAAATAGCGCACATAAAAATATAAAAAAATAATAAGATTTAGATGCATCGCTTCATTAGTCAATTCGACAGCGCAAGTGACAATATAGAGTGTGATTTAATTGAGCTACTCTGCTTAGTACTATAGACGAGTACAACGCAAGGGAACAATGTTGTGATGAATTTATCGAATCTCCGGAGGAACAAAGTCGTATCAAACGCCTGCAATTATCGATCAGTAATAGACAATCATTGATCGCATGTATCGCGTGGCTCGAGAGTTTGAAGGAATCTGTGCGCGGAAGATTCGTGCATATGGGCACCAGGTACGGACCATTAGCGCGAAATCGAAACGGCATTTGAAAGCCGTTCTGACGAGTGTTGTAATAAACTCTAAATATATCGAGCCTCGCCGATTCCTCGAAGACGCGATCGAAATTGTGCTCGAACGCGTGCAAAGTGTAATGCAACGATATGACTACATAAAAATAAACACTGTTTTCAATGGCAAGTTCGTGGCGGATGACAAACACACGAATAAAAGTATCGCCACCCGGAATTTTGAAGTCTTTCGATGCACTAATTTGTCGCACATCGTCGAGCCTACTCTAGCATCACTGGAAGAGTTTCAGAAATGCGACAACGGATGGACATTGTCGTGAATACTGAATTTAACAATGAATAAGCGAACAAGTACAATCCTCTGCGCGCAGAATATCATATCAAACTCCCGCGAAAAATTATGCCAAAAAAAGCGATAATCAACATACAAATTGCGAACAATGCGTGTTTCGCATGGTCTGTTGTTACCGCTCTACGCTCGGCAAGGAAATATATCCGCATTATACATCGGTTCTAAATCTTGCGGGCATCGAATTTCCAATGACATGGAGTCAAATTAAGAAATTCGAAAACATCAATGACATTTCCATCGGCGTCTACATCAATGAGAAGGGGAGAAGGAGTATCGTGCCGATACAATTCGCTGACCGAAAAAAGAGCAAATACATGAACCTCTTGTACGTGGAGAAGGACAATGGGACATTTCCCGCTCATCAAGGATTTATCTTTAGATTAGTCAGCTCACAAATCAATAGATATGAATTAGAGATGTGCGATTCGGTCTTCTAAAAAAATCGATTGTTTTGCAAAAAAAGATCTGATTTTAAGGTAAATCGATTCATTTAATAAGAGATCAATTTTCAAAGCGTAGGGATGGATTTGGAAGTTCAAGATATATTCTGATATACCATTTCATCTCTGTTACTCGATGAATATTAAATATAATATTAAAAATAAAATAATACTATTAACACCATTGTCAGATTTAATTTATAGACATTTAAAAAGTCATATATTTTTATTACATAATAATTATTATTATATTTTTATTGCACTATTCAACAATATGTTTTATAATATATACAATAAAAAAGATTTAATAAAAAATTTCATTTAGTCTCTATCAATTTATTGAAAATTAATTCTATATATGTCGTGTTTCAAAAAATCCAAAGTTATAATATCATTACTGTGCCACTATTTACGTTTACACGTTACCGGTTAATTAATCGGGTTTAACAATATCTGTAGTTACAACTAGTAATTATTACTGACAAACTGTATAAATAAATGCTAGTTAAATTCTAATTTATTACCAATTGACAGATATAAAACCGAATTTAATGCACTTATATACAATATTTTCATCAATTTTACGTCAGCAGTTGATTTACGTCAGAACTACAAATGTTAATTTAAATCTCGATTTTTAAATTAAAATTATTTTACTCGTAGGCAAATCAAAATCATGTTTTAATTGTTTTTGTTGAATTTATATGATTTCAGTGAAAAATGACAATGGAATCAATATCAATTTGACGCTAAAAATATCAAATTGATGTTGATTTTCTATTTCATTGTCATATCTCACTGGGATGTTACTAGAAAAATTTGAATCGATCTCCAATAGATTGATTTATTTAGATATGATTTTTTAGTAGATCGATTTCAATTAATCCGATTCAAGATCGATTTAATTAATGGAGATCGCACATCCCTAATATGGATTGTTACCGTCTTGATTGACGACACAACTTCATCACTTTTCTATAATCGCAATTCGACAGTCAATGATTTTACTCTGATAGTCTAAGTCGATAGCTACTCACTGAATTATCACCGAATTCTCTCTTGACTTAAGTTGGGCGCCAGGCACGAGTAAGCGTGCTGTTCTTTCTCGAATAATCTCGAATAATTATCCTCAATATTTCTTTAATGCGACGGACAATCGGCTGCTCAATCCGCACGGACAGCGGGGGTGGATGATTCGGAACGGGAATGAATCAGAAGACGAAAAAACAAATAAGAACTATTTCTTCTTAATAGTAGAGAAGAAAATGACAAACATATATTTAATATTGGTAAGGAAAACGATTACAAGCATCTACTTAAGTTTACGCATTTTACCATAATGACAATAATTCGTCTCGGCGCGAATATGAGCTCATTATAAGCAGAAATTATCGAGTCACGTAACATAAAATAATACAAGAAATGTGAACGATTATCGCGAGATTATCCCAAATTCATCGGTCGATCAAAGTTTATAGCAACAATCGCAGCTTTCCGCCAGACGTCGTACAATGATTTTCTCTATTCTACACAAAATCACGACTCAAACGACGGCATACAATACAAGATGGCGAATTAAAATCAGACAATCATATTAACGAGACGCGGCGACTTTACTGTGGCGAGAAAGCGACAAGCTTTATGCGAATGTGATTCGAGCAAAGCGGCAAGCGGCAACTAAAAGATTAATTACTCGCGGTAGTTCCTTGTACGGGCCTCAATCTTTCGACTCGAAATCACAGGATCGGCGGCTTTATAAAATTTTTATGCTTGTCTCATTAGCGATTTCTCCTCTCGACTCTTCGATAACTCCTTTCAACTCCTTGCGATATCTCATTCGACTCATTTTCGTTATCGATAGCATTCTTTGCCTTCAATGGATCCTGCGTTCTCTCACAATCTGAACCAGATTCGTGCCACAACGCAAATGATTCGGCAAGCCTCGACGGGAGACGCACAATGCTTGATTGGCCGATAGTGACGCTGACCCCAGGAATCGCGTGGGTCCGTGGCAGCAACGTAATTTCCCACGATTTGGCGCGAAATCCGAATTTCGTCCGAATAGTCTTCTCCCCCGGGACTCTTCTCTTCCTGCTTTAGGCAATTTCTTTGGTTTGAATCACAGTCCGCTGTGGTTTTCTCGGCGGACATTCTAACTTGTCCTCTTGAAAAGCTACCTTATTCTGACGTCTCGGCATCCTCCGTTTTCTCTGTAAAACAGGAGCGGTACTAAAAAGGCGCAAATAATAGATGCAGACAGTAAATTAAAAAAAGTGATACGACCTGCACGCCCCCGTCATTGGGATGTACTTCGGAGCCTCCGCGTTGCGATCCTCTTCGGCGGTCCTCTTCTCTGCTGGCAATCGGGTGAAACTTTGATATAATCAACGCAATACACAGTTACCAATCCTGGCAACAATTCTCACAGAAAAATAATGCAAAAAAAAATAAATAAAAATAAATTTAAGCATGGCGCATAAACGGTAACGCCCGCTTGTTGTCCGCCTTCGAGCCGGAAGGATCTAGGATCTACTCAGCTTATCCGCGACAAAATGACGAAAAAACGTTACATACGTTACAGGACACAAGAAATATTTCTGCAGATAGGTACGTAAAAATTCTTTCACAAAATAGTAATAATAACAACAACAACAACAACAATAATAATAATAATAATAATAATAATAATAACAACAATAACAATAACAATAACAATACCAATAACAATAACAATAACAATAACAATATAATAACAATATCAATAACAATAACAATAACAACAACAACAACAACAATAATAATAATATTAATAATAATAATAAATGTGCGGTTTTTTTAGATGCTTACTTCAGCTCAAACGCGAAATTGGAAATCCACAATGAGGACTGTGAAACATTGAATGAATGTGCGATAAGGCTGCCGAGCAAGGACGACAATGGCTTTCTGTGCAAGATGATACATTTGTCATCGAGCATCGTATCCTCATCGTTGAAATAAACTCTGTGACACAACATCTATTGATTGCCTTCTTACTGCTCAGGATCGCTTTCAAATATTTTTGTCCCAACGGACTATAGTTCGCTTACTTTTCTTGCCCCTCAGATGTTTGAAGCAAATGTCGAATAGATGTTATCGGTTTGCTATCGAGATTCGACACTTTGATTGCTTGCGACTGATGCACAAACCCCATTTTCTCTTTCCACAAAATACTGAAAACGATATTACAAACGGGTCTATTTATAGATCCGCGTAGAGCGAAATCGATCAGTAATCTAAATCTTTCTCGTCATGTCGGATTATCTACATAGTTTAATCTCAAAAGAGCTGGAATACACATCGAAAATTGCATTGCTGCGAGTTTGAAAATTGCATAGATCTGTTATGGGACAGATTACCAGAACATATACGAGTAGATTCGAAAGTACAATGATACCGTCAGTGCCTGAAGCATTACAATATAGCGAGACATTAAACGCATATCGGTGATCCGACGCCTTTGATAAAGAATTGCAGCAAATTCCGTCGAGAGGCTCATTAAATCGTGCGATAAATGCTTTCCTTTCAAACTTCATATTCCCGGATATCAGTTTGGGAACGCGATTGAAGAAGCGATTGGCCAGAGGTTGGCCATCGAAATATTAATCTATTGAATGCTGCGTGTCGCGATCATGAAATAGCATATTCGCACAGCAATCGATTTCGCTGAATGACACGCGGCTGACAATATACCAGATATACAAGTATGAAATGACGACTTTTTCCCAAAAAAAAAACACGTTAAATTCGGAAGAATGATAAAAAGAGATTTATTCAAAGTATACTCCATTGCTAGTTACACATTTTTCCCACCTTTCGGGCAATTTGTGGATATCACGCCAGTAAAAATCTTCCCCTTTTGCCGCGAATCATTCATCGAGCCATTTTTTCACATCTTCGTACGAACCAGTGCTGCTCAGCAAGTGCGTGACCTATCAATGCAAACAAGTGATAATCAGAAGGAGCCAAGTCTGGTGAATAAGCCGCATGGGGTAGAACTTCCCAGCTGAGTGCTTCCAACGTGTCCCGAACTGGTTTTGCCGTATGTGATGGAGCATTGTCATGAGGAGAAAAATGACCTTGTGTTGCCTCTTTTAATATTCTGGTCGTTTTTTAAGCAGCGAATGGTTCAAATCGATCAATTCTTGTTAATAGCGTTTGGTATTAACCGTTTTGCCAGGTTTCAATAGCTCATAATAGACTACACTCTTCTAATCCCAAACACAGAGCATCGTCTTCCTGTCAAAGTGATTCGGTTTTGTCGATGTGGATAGTGCGCCTGGGTTTACCCATGATTTTTTGCGCTTGGGATTCTCAAAAAAAAATCCACTTTTCATTTCCAGTAACGATACGATGCAAGAATGACTTTCTTCTGTATCGTTCGAGCAAAATTTCACATGTGTTTTTGCGTCTCTCCATCTGTCTCTGTTCAATTTACGTAGCACTCATTTGCCGATTTTCTGAATCTTTCCCATCTCTCGTAGGCGATTGGAAACAGCTTGTTGACTAACGCTCAATTGCTCTGCGAGTTATTTTTGTGTTTGTGAATCATCTTCATCCAGCAATGCTTGCAATTCCACGTTTTCGTACTTTTTGGGCGGTTTTCCGTGTTCCTCTGCAACATCGAAATCTCCAATTTTGAAATGCTGAAACCATCGTTCACATGTTTTTTGCGATGAAGCATGTTCACCATAAGCTTCTCCAAGTAATTGGTATGATTCCGCAGCAGTTTTCTTCAAATGAAAACAAAAAATTAATGCTGTCCGCGAATGTTCCTTATTTGGTACAAATTTCGTCATATTAAACACAGCAACACAATACTATGCAAACACTTTTCAATCAAATCA
>Ga0157363_1004621_pt1 | contig 12716 bp, 6 predicted proteins | sample AttsexASBM1_FD_111477 | JGI IMG/M metagenome (GOLD analysis project Ga0157363, IMG submission 111477) | Fungus gardens microbial communities from leaf cutter ant in Ribeirão Preto, State of São Paulo, Brazil - Atta sexdens ASBM1 | ecosystem: Host-associated > Fungi > Mycelium > Unclassified ...
CCGGAGATCTCATCCTGATTGGCCGTCACATCAACACCTAATCAATCGGAGCAATGATCGCGATTAATTTTCAATCACATTCATCCTATAACGAAATAATCACCTTGCTTCACAGAAACATATCGCTGATTCAATGCCGCGACGAAGGATGCCTGCGGCAGAGATTCTTCCAATGAGAAAAGTTCATCGCGCGTAACAGTTGTTGATCTGGATTTCAAAACTGCTTTACTTCCGATCGGTGCTAAATACGCACCATGTATATCCCTGAAAGTTTTAATTTATAGAAATAAAAATTCAATTAGTTTAATTTAATTCGTCAAAATGTTTAATTAACATTGAAATTAATTTAAAAAGATTGCACTTTGTATATATACATTTTTTTTTTCTTACTAATATGAGTTCATTAAGAAAGATTCTATTTTGATATATAAAAAAACATAAAAAAGTTATTTAATTAGTAAATACCGAAGAGCGAGAAGACCAGCGTGAAATTCCGCGGCGTAGAGGCAGTCTCGCGTGCAAGCGTCCAGCAGTTTGCCATCACGCGCAAGGTACTTATTATTACAAGTATGTAGCGCATAATGACCACCCTCGGACTTAGAATGATTCCCGTGACTGTTGTCATCACCCGTCGTTGGGCGAAATTCCAAAGTAAATAAGGTATCTTCACCCCACGGCACCGGCGCATCTACGTGAATTTCATCCTGAGTGGCGCTCAGATGTGCGAAACGTTTCCTTCCGGCCGATCGAAGATTTACCTAAATAATCAAGTCCTTAATTAAGGTTGCTACCTCTTCGAGTTTGCTCTGGAGATTCTAAGTTTTGAAAATTTAAATCCATTCTATAGTTCAATTATTATTTCTCCGAAATACTTAAACAATTACATAAAGGGAAGTGTAAAACATTACATAATTTTAAATTTTAAAAAATAATAACAAATTAAAGAAATTTGTCACTTCTTTAATTTACGTAAAAAGAGTATTTTTAATAATGCATGGGATGATTGTCAAAATGCGCGAAATTGATGCGAAATTATGTACTAAATTGAACATTGACATAAATTGTCAAAAATTCTATGAATTTATCAAAAAAACCTGAAAACATTATATGGAATTTGTCAGAAATACAATATCAAACTACAAATATTTGTGGAAGGAAAAGAAAGAAAAATTAATTTGTATATTTTGTGATCATTATTTATATAGTTTACTATAAAAAAAAATATATATATATATATATTTGTTTGTTTATTATGCTGTACTTGTCTTAGCTGAGACATTGCGTCTCTTCTTGTTTCTTGATTTAATCATTTTTTTTTATTTTATGATAATTTTGAATTTTGTTTTGTTTTGCAATGTTTATAATAAATCATTTTTGATATAAAGCTTTTTTTGTTTGTCTCCTGATAGAACGATCATCTATAATCCATTTCTATCAATGTAGATTAATCAGGAAATGGAAATATAGTAACGCCGTTACTTTTACCGTTACTTTTTATAATAATGATGCCATAATGACGTTGCAATTTTTATGATTGTAACGATAACTAATTGAGGTTGCAATAAAGTGAGGAAATTATTTTTAAATATAATTTGTCACTATTACGTATTATTTAAAAAAATGTAATTTGTTTATACTAATTATGTAACGCATTGATGTGTTACTTTATTCGTTACAAGTAAAAGTAACTCATTACAAATAATGATTTACTTTCTTCAGTAACAAATGATTTTTTTAATCCGTTACAAGTATACAAATTGAATTTTCAACTCTTATCATTATTGCCATAAAAACTTCACAATGTCATTATCAAATTGTTATTATAACAAAATAACTATAAAAAGTAATGGCATAGTAACTAATGCATACTTTCTTTCCCTGAAATTATATAACTTTATGTTTGTTTAATTTACTCTTTATTTTTTTCTCTCATTATATAATATTAGAATTTGATCAAATATTGAGAATGAGTTTGTAATGTGTAGGAATTCTCGACTTTTTCAGATTTGTTGACTGTACAGTTTTCTTTAAATAATTTTTTTAAATAATTTAAATTTTTATAAGAAAAAGAATTTGAAGTAATTTAATTGTAAATCAAACATAAGAATTTTGAAGAATTACATGGATAATAAAAGAATGGAGTTAATGTTTAAAGAACATTTTGAAATTAAAAAAATTAAATTTTATCATAATTATTTTCGTGCAAGAATATGAAATGTTCAGCAATTCTTTTTAAATATGATGTCACATAGTGAAAATGTAGTAACGTCGTTTCTACCAGAATTATCAATATTTTTATCAAAATTAAATTTAAATAATTACTACAAATAATGTTTCTTCAATATTTTCCACATAAATTAATTTTCTATTAAGAAGAAAATATTTAATAACAAATTAGTTCCGCTGCTTAAATTTTATTCATTATTTATTTTTTAAAAGATACGGCTCTCGTGTTAAGATAAAAAAAGTCACGTGACTCCCCTCCACATTTTTAAGCTGGAGAAGCTCCTTAATCTACAGCAATAGAAACGGACATAAAATTAACAAATTCTGCTGTAATTTAACTTTGAAAAGTTTAACAACTGTCTCATTAAAATAATTATTTAGTATAAGGCGAAAATTTAATTTAATAAAATACATGCGCATTCGTGCAAAAACGTATCAGAAGCCTATAAGTTCATCGAAGAAGGCAGTTTAGTTAAAACTATCATGTGTCTATTTCAATCTATTTCTAATTGGGATCAACTTGTGTCCGAATGGAACTGTTATGTGTCCGTTTGTGGGACAATGTTCATTTCTGATTGGGATTGTGATCGATTGGCGTACCCTGCTATGTCTGATCTATTTTATGCATATCTGGAACCGTCCTGATTTAGATCCATTATAGCTTTTTACAAATTTTGATGTAAGATCCATTTTATTTATTAATTCAATACATATATATAAACATATCTATTGTTTGATGATCTTTTATAATATCACAGCATTTAGTATCACACATCAGTATCATATACTGATACTTAGTATCATATACTCTATTTTTGCTTTATTTTTGTACTTCATCGTTATTCTATGATCAATGTAAGTATTTCATTTTATATTCTGATTATAATAACTTCAAAGTTTAATATTCCAGTTCAATTTTTGGTCACTGTTCAAGTATTCTAATATTATAGACGGTTTAACTTTTTAGATTAACTTTTTATCTCTGAATAATAAGATTAATGATGCTTTTTGTTCGATGACGTTCCACATTTATTCTAATTTATTGTAAAGTGTAGTGCTATGTAATGCTTAGTAATTGTTAATTCTGAAGAGGACTCAAAATCAGGTCGAAGTATTTGTAATTTTATCTTATTAATAACTACTTGTTACACACAAACAACTAATGTCTCACAAAAGAGCTTTTCATTATACCTATCTATAATTTATTTCTTCAGAGTCTTTCTTGTAAATTATGGATAAATTTGCTTTGTATTTCTTTTATTTTTAATGTATTTCAGAAAATAAAAATATTTACAATTCTTAAAAAATACTTCTTAATTTTCCTTAATTTTTGTGTAAATTTATATATTGGAGTTTAAAATTTTTCAAATTGTCAAGAAATGCGTTTTTCGAGTAAAAAATTATTTTCAAATTGGTCAAAAGAAAGACATCGATGGTTCAACATCGTCCTGTATAAAAATACAGTACAATTATAACAGAATAAATGACGTCGGAATAAATCAAGACTGTTAAGGAAAATCAGTTGTTTGAGAAAATACAGTTATATTAGTGAAGTTGTGCGTGTAACAATAAATTGCGTAAAATAAATTGACGTAAAATGATACGCCATAAACGCTTCACATCCAAACGGAATTTTGAAACGGGCACATAAGATATACCTGTGGCCTAGCGGCGAGATGTACGAGCCAATACTCCGCCTCGCCTGGAGCCTTAGCGGTACACTTCAATTCATCTTGACTCGAGCCTAAGAAGTAGCCTCTCTGGAGGTTTTTCAGAGCCCATCGCCCGCTGCCTGTAATTTGTCATGATTGCCTTGAGAGAATTGCTGATATACTTTTACCCATTCATTATAGAGCTCCGATTGATCCGGATATTTGGAATAATCGTCTGACTGATAACGCCAAGTCAGAACATAAAAATTGCTTCTCATATCTCGTTCAGTTCGATTAAAAGATAAGATTTACGAATTGATATTTGTAAATATAGAGAAATTTCAAATTCAAAACTTAAGAGCCTGTAGGAAATCAAATAAATTTTTTTAAAAATATCCTTTATAGAGATATGCTCGTTTTTACTTCGTTTTGAAGAAAATCACAAAATTTAAGATAAAACGTACAATAATTTTCAGAATATTATTTTCAAAGCGGAAAATTGTATGACTTCAGCGATAATCCTTTAGAGGCAGTGCGAGAGTATGCGTCGATTTCTAGGCAGAAGGCTCGGCGAGTCATTATGTCGACAAAATCAGTATTTGGTTGCAACAATTTTATACTGTCCGTACAAGATGCATGCATTATTGCACGAGGCTAACATTTTGAATAATATCTACATTAACAGTGTAAATAAATAAGTATGAATGAATAAGTAATAAATAAGTGTAAAAATTAAAACTATGTTGTCTTTTTTCGCGATTTTCTCCCAAACAGAGAGAAAATGAGCATATCTCTAAAGGATTTTTTCCTTAGTTTATCGATCCCGAAGTTTGAATATTTAAATTCAGAACACCCTGTAAACTACAACGCGAAAATTATTCCAGTATCGAAATGAGAATTTTCCTTCCCTCCGTTTCTTTATTCATTTCCTCATATTTAATTAAATATATATCTCTTTTAGCGTCGGCTCTCGGAGACTTCTTATTTATTATTGATTTATATCATTAGAGCCTACACAATTTTGAGATTGTTATCTTGTTTTTTAATGCATTTACTATTTTTTCTTCGTGGAGAACAATCTATCTTGAAGATATAAAAAAATTTGTAGAATGTAAAATGAATTTTCTGTGTTTCTGATACTCTAATACAAATCAAACAAAGTGAAGCTCAAATACCATCAGAAGCAAGTTGTATTTGAAAAGCGCATCCTGGATCCGATGAGTCCTCACTTTCGCACGTCACATTACCAAATTGGTCAACCGCTAGGTATCGATCCAAGTGTGAGCGAAGGAAAACCTGGTGCTCGCTGCCCTCTAAAGTCCATAATTGTTTTTTCTTCAAGCTCGATCCATTAGCATTGATTTTAAAACCGAATGTCTCCGCCGTTAGATACTTAAACTTCCCATTAATTAACCCAACCTGGAAAACATCATATCTAATTATTATATAACTTATTTGCTTTACTGTTTTACTATTTTAAGACATTTATCGTGTTTGTCGAGTTAGCTCTCAATATTAGATTATGTAAATAAAATGGAATTTATATTTTTGGATAGAAATATATGAAGAGCAGAATTTTTCAAAATTTGCAAAATTTCATTTTTTTAGTTATTTTAGAGATGTTCAATGTTAAAAGACTCATATTATAAGCTACTCTGAAATGTTCATTTTTTCATCGTTAATTTATATGCCGAAAAAACATAGACATTCCGAAATATTATATTTTCTAACTAGAGACAAATAAAATGCATTTGTTTAACATTTTTAACAATTATTCAGCAATTTTTGTTTAATATTTCACATCCTACTGATTGGCATATTGTTTTCTGTAAAGTGCATAATTTTTTTGTATAGGAAGTTTCTTTCTCGTTTTCTGAAAATTATAAATTTTGGACAAAACATTTTGAAAGTCTGCTTCTCATATGAGGTACGAAGAATCTATTGAAGAAGAGTAAGAATAAAATAACTAGAAGTTTTAAATTTTTGAGCATAGGGGAGAATAGAGAATACATTGATCTATTGACGTACAAGAAGATTTTAATTACTGACGATATTCTACTTAGAGCGTATAGCACATCTAAAGTCCACAAACCGACGATCCATTGAGAATAATAATTTCGACGATCAATAGCCCATTGTATAATTTAGCTTATTATTTACAAAAGATATTCGAGGGAGTATCCTGGAATTGTCAAGTTTTGTAGAAAAATCAGCATTTGAAATTGAAATTTAAAAAATTAGGCGATATTGTATTGTAAAAAGATTATGTTTTAATATCTTTGGGTATATAGTTCCTCTTCACAAATGTGCTTATTGATCTGGCAATTAATAGAAGAATAAGAAAAATAAAGTATAAGAAAAAATCCATATCATATCCAACAATACGTCATTGCTACTTAAGTTTGAGTATGCCATTAAGATTTTGAATTCTATATATTTTTCTTTTAATATATATATATATATATATATATATATATATATACATACACTATGAACTTCTATAAGACTGGTTGTCTTTAATAGTATCTCGTCGGTGCTACGGAAAATAATCAATCGCGTTCTTATGGTTTTTTTCTCGTATTTTTTAAATAGTGTAATATGCTAACTTTTTTGCAATTTTAACCACGAATTTCTTCAAAAATGGTAATGTAATAAAACAATTTAGTAAAAATGTAAAATAATTTAGGATCGTTTTTTAATGTCTAAAAAATACAGAAAACGATTATTTTCGTTCTTGTGCACTTTTTTTATCAATTATTCATAATTAAATTGTAATTATCTGTGAGGTAATTTTATGCAAAAGAGATGAGAAAGATAACTGTAGATTAAATAGCGGTGATTCAATCTTCAATTGATGGAGATGTCTTCGTAACCTCGGCAAGCTACAGTTTATATTAAGCTAATTTCGATTAATCGGTACACACCGTCCATCCTGACTTGTCGACTCCATTCTCGGATCCTACATTCTCCGAACCGTTGCTCTGCATCGTATTATCGTAATTTAGTTACTGTCACTATTGAAATGTATCCCAAGTAGTTTCTCAAATCTGAAATAAATACGTATGTTAATTAAATAACAGTTTTTATTCCAAGCATATGAGCATGATTATTTCGATTAATTAATTAATTCGAATGTAATCAAAAACAGTTTCAAGTGCGTCGTTGTGTCACGATGGGGTGCGATTAAAACCTCACTACAAATACTTTGAAATATATTTTATATAATTTACCATTATAATTGACTATCAATCAGAAGAAAGAATTTTACGAAGTGACCAAAAAAAGTTTCAAAGTTTCATCACATTGACTGTATCCTTGATCACATCCCCAATAAAAAAAATTTCGATTGCAAGAATTTATGGAATTTATTCGCCTCAGTTGAAGGACAACGCATTTGCTTCTTTATGTGAACCTCATTATTTTAAATGGTAATTATTTAACAAAAAAGAATCGGCCCCAATCACCTTGACATATGTTGTCATGATGAGTAGCTTTTAAAAGGTTCTAATCGCTTGTTAATTATTAAAAAGCTATCAATAATCAAAAAATAAACAGTGTCGATAAGCGACATGCTTGGCGACATGTCAAATAATAAAAACATAAAAATAATAAATAATGTCGATAATCTATTACATTTGAGATACACAGATATAATTAATCGATATAATTAATTCTTAACATTTCAAAACTTATTTAACATATTGATGTAAAATAGAAATTCATCAAATTTCTAATTTAACCCCGAGTTTTTAACATTTCAGAAATTAGTCTTTTACTTAAATCTTATATCTTTCACAATCAAAAAACTATATTCTCCCAGTCAAATGCAGGATAAATTGTAATTAATATTCTATTATGATGGAAGTGACTGTTTTTTTATTTATATGTGATTTCATTGTTCTGAAATTCTCGTTTTAAGCTCTTCGTCGGCTCAACATAAGAAGCTTTGGACTCTTCACATGAGATCTTATGTACGTTCTTTTTAGAATTTTTAGGAATAACATCTTTCTATACTTTAATAATTCCGCCAAGTTTATTGAGATTGAAAAAAAGGCAGGTTTTACATTAAGATCTCTTTTATAGCATTTCTAAATTTCTTAAAAAGAAAGGAATTGTAAACCATGTTTTTTCTTTCTCTCCTGTATTTCCATCTGTTTGAAAATTCTTACTTGAATAGAGATTTTAACCATGAATTAATCGTCCAATACAAACTTATAATGGGATAATCATTCTCTAAAAAAGTGTTATGGTTAATAATTTCAAGTTATCCCCGTGAAATTTAGAATGTGATAATAAGAAAGTTCTATGAACCATGCTCATTAACACGCCCTTTCTCACAAAAAAGAGCATGTTAATAAGCATGGACCGTACTTCTATTAATAAATTAGTTTATCTTTATCAATTTCTAAAGTAAATTTCTAGAATAAAAAGAATTAAAAATATCGAGTAATTTGTTGATTAAATGATGACTGACATCGCTATGTCATCGACATACCTAAGATAAAATGATAAATCAATTCTAAAAATCTTCAAAGCTCTACTCTACATCTTGCATTACTAAATCTAATTTTTCAAAAATTAATTTTTTTTTATTTTTCAAAAATTTTTTTATGCATCAGGAATTGTAGATATTCACAAAATGAAGATATTAGGTTCAGAACTATTCGATCTCGATTTTCGATAAGAAGTTAGCACCCCATTTTTTTAAACCGATGTGAACCTTCAACTTTCTTCACATTTAATAATGCTTCAGTATTCAATTTTTTTATATTGTTTTCAATATTTTTGATAAATTCGATGCAATTGCTCATTCTGTTACTGATAGTGAGAAATTACCACTCAATTGCAACAAGCATTGAATGTAAGAAAGAGCATTGTATTGTTAGAAAGTAATTGATGAATCGTTTATTCTTAACAGAACTCAGAGTAGAGAAATCACTTAATTGAGGAAAAGAAAAAAATTTGATAACAATTTCCAAAGCATCATTATCATTCTGTGATAAAGGAAAATAAAAGGAAAATACGTAAGTATTATTCCCAAAAATTGAGCAGAAATATTCAATAGGTTTTGTATTCATTAAGTTATCATTACTGTAATTGAAATTGACCAGTTCATTTCCTTATCAAAATTCTTGTGTTCATGTAAAAACATTCGATGAATTATTCTGTTTCTTAAAAAATGATTTGCATAAGTAAGTAAATATTCAACAAGATATTTGCAAGATGAAGTGCATAAATTATATCTATGTTTTCGATGCAATAGCTTATACGCATCATTTAATATTAAGTATCCTACACTTTAAATCTGTAACATAAAAATTTTTTGGGGGTGGTTTCCTTATACTACTAAATAATTACCGGTAAAAAAATCCCATCAAGTTTTAACATTCCAGCAATTATCTTGAATTGATTCAACATAATTATTTTCAAATCTGCATCTGATCTAATTTTTATACTTTAGCAAAACGATTCTTTTCGTGTATATAACGTAAGTCTATGAGAAAGAGTATGGGAGAGGCAAATTGAAGTATGGAAGGGTAGCCTTTATGTTGCGCGTCGATTGAGAAATTCGCTAGTGCGCGTATTGATTCTTCGAGTCTCATCCTAACGCTATTACTAGCACGACGTCTGGCTCCCCGCAACTCGGAACGAAACATTTGCTGTTATTTGCCGGGTAAGCGTTCGCCAAACCTCGCTTCTCTGCATTCTGCTTGCACCTGTCATGCGGCGATTTCGCATCATTTTACTCTGGTTTTTTCTCCGATTTCACAGCGCGCGATCGCAATGTTGCTACATCCTTACGTTATTATAACGTTAACGTCCGTTAACACCGTCTGTTCCAAAATCCTTTTTAAGAAATTTTCACTTTTTTAGAAGGAGTAACAGCAAAAGTTTTTGGTCTCGCGATTTTAGAATTGAATTATGTACCAAATGATGTTATGGCGAGACATCAATCACAAAAACATTTTAAGTTGAAGTTAGAATTAGTTTAAGAGATATAATAGGAAAATCAAAATTCATTAAAACATCAGCCTTTATGCTTTAAAGTACGAATTTTTGTTTGTGTCAGTACGGTAATTTGAAATTTCGTATCCGGGGGTTCTGCTGCAACAAATTTGAAATTAGATTTTCAAAATTCAAAATCTGACGGATCATATATTTAAAACACAGATTTGTGCAATTTTTCTGATTCTGAGATATGCTTTGCTGTCTGAGGAGATATTTGATCATTTTCAACGATCTACAAAATGTTCAATAATTTTTTTCAGCATCCAGATGGATGTCATATTAAAGTGTTATTCTTATCTGTTCCAATATATATTCGATTGCTATTTTTTTTTGCTGAGATAAAGTACTGAATCCTTTTGCTTCAACACGAAAACACAAGTACTCCGAAATATCTCGAAGAGCTCGGGTTTGAGAAAAAAGATTCATTTAAAGAGCATGCATTAAAAATTTGTTTATTATGATTCTAACTAAGTCTGTGAAAATATGGAAAATAATCTCAGATTCTTTTCACTACTAAGTCTTAATCTTTTTATATTTAATATGACGGATCATATATTTTAAAAATATTTTAATTTATATGAGAAATATTTTGCAGAGATTTTTCTTAAATCTTAACAAGGCTGATATTATAAATCTGAAGTCAGATCTTTGGGAAAAAATGCTGACTCAGTATAGTGAACGAAACTTATATTTATTTTTATGAAGATCAATATTCGGTCTATTAGAATTGGTCGCAATATATGATTAATATTAAATATTTTTATTTGTTATAATCTGAATTGAGATTTTTTTATCAAAATCTTAATACAAGCCACGGAAATATTTTATAAAAATTATTTGTTCGGCCAACTTTAATAAATCGAGTACTTTAATAAGACTGATCTTCGTTGAAAAATTCTTTTTATTTTCATCCATTACTGAATCAGTCGTTTTTTTAGAAGGGAAATTCAGAAAATTATGAAACATTGTGTGCAAGTAGAGTAGTTCACTCTCACATAACAAAGAACTATTTTTTGTTTATATTAAGATTTAAGGAGATGAAATCATCCCCTTGAAAAAAATGTAGATATGTTTTTTTGACAGAATAACTGCAAACAATGAGAAATATCGGAAAAAAAGTTCACGAATGTTTTGACTGTATAATATCAGCTAAAAGTTAAATAATCAGTCAAAATATCCATGAATATATTCTGAAATCAACTGCAAAAATCAAAACAACCAACAATTTGGCTTATAATGATTTTATGCAACAAAATGATCATATTTTTCTGCAGTTTTAAATCAATCACTTTTGAACGAATAAGAGAATTCAAATAAACTTTTACACAAATATTTAGTATTGTTTGAGTTTTTCAGTATATGTTTAGAATTTTATTTGATTCTTAATGTTACTCTCTCTTCAAATTTATAAATAAGTACTGCAAAACATGATTTTATAGAAGAATCAAGACTGAAAAATTTAAATAACTTTCAAACAAATAAAGGAACTGTGTTTAAATTTTATATAGATATTCAGATGTAATATAATAATAGAACAATCTATGAAATTTTTATATTTTTGGTAATGTTTTCAGATGTAATTTATACATCCTCAAACGAAAATTATAGTTGTACCTCTTTTTTTATGTATGTATATATACAAAACTGCGTATAAATATGTATAAAAATCCAAAATATGTATAAAAAATCCATATTTTTCGAATTATTCCTACTACTAACATTTAAAATTAAGTTATTTTGTAAAACTAACTAGTGACGAAAGTATATGAATTATAACAACAGCAATACATATATTAATATATTAACAAATATATACACATAATATTACTATATTATTATTAGTCATTTTAAAAAGAATTCTCAAGCAATGATTACTAACTTTTCAATGACGATTGATTGCTGTCGCAAATGAAACTAATAAGAATACGTGATATTACAATAAAATTGCAAATAATTATGCACATTAGGACTGATCTCGGCAACTTCAATAACATACGTATGTTGTCAAAGTCATAACCCTGAATGATCTCCAACAAGTTTTAGCAGTTGCTCGTTAGTCGATAAAAAATTATAAATGATCAAAATTAAATATTACTTTATTAAATCTGATTTTATTTTTAGTATATATATTATCGACTCATTTATGAAGTAAAGATTTAATACATATTTATTGTGTTTATTAAATTATTGGACACATCTGTGTTATAATACTAAAAAAAAAACATCAATTCGTTCATGAAAATCGTAACGCTGACGAAAGAGAAATTCAGCTAAAATATTTTCTGCTTTAAAAATACAAATTTTCTACTTGAAAACACAAATTCTCTGCTCTAAAAATATAAAAATTATGTAAGAAAAATAATTTATGTATTTAATCAAATAACATACAATGTATATTGCTGTTGCTATGATTCCTGTATCTATGTTACTAATCGGTTTTAATTAGTTTTACCTTTCACACAATTGTAAGTGCATACTGTCTTGAAAACTATCTAAATGTATATTAATAATAATAAAATGTATAACAATTAAATATTGCTTTATAAAATTTTAATAATCAAAATTGTTAACATTTTAATAATCAAAACTGCTAAAATGAACTTTAAAAATTCAATGAGTTCTTTTAAATATATATTTTTTTAATAACACAAATTGATTATGATGTATGAAAAGATGTTAGAGGAGAACTTTTATGCAAATTTACAAGGTACAAAAATTAAATTTTAAGAATTGGTAGTGAGACCAATAAATTCAAAAAATAAATTCAAAAAATGAATTTTTCGATACATATCTATACGCATTATTGTAGAATAAGCTTAAGATTCCTGA
>Ga0157363_1004623_pt1 | contig 12715 bp, 8 predicted proteins | sample AttsexASBM1_FD_111477 | JGI IMG/M metagenome (GOLD analysis project Ga0157363, IMG submission 111477) | Fungus gardens microbial communities from leaf cutter ant in Ribeirão Preto, State of São Paulo, Brazil - Atta sexdens ASBM1 | ecosystem: Host-associated > Fungi > Mycelium > Unclassified ...
AATAATACTCGCAATAATACTCGTAAAAATTTATTATTCATACAGAAAGTCTTCTTTTACCATCGGTTCAATTTGTAATTTATAATTTGATGCAGGTTAAATTTACACCGAAATAATTCGATGTATTTTTTGTACAGATATAATTTTTCTCGAGCAAAATATAATAGAAACGCATAAAAAATCCATTACATTGACCTAGCTAAAAGTCTGAGAAAATTATATAAATATATAAATCGCAAATCTTGATAGCACGCTCTTGTAATATCTTGCGTGAAAGAACGATCTCCTGCCGCAGAACGATTAACTCCAGAGGGTTCCCTTTGTTTCTCCATTCTACCCGCCTTCCGTCGACGTTATCTCAGCTTCGACCCGCGACTTCCGATTCCCGTCTCGTCTTAATCCACTCGCCGTGACCGGACGTGCAATAATAAACGCCCGGGGAAAGCCCAATCACCAAGGCGGTGGGCTTTTATGGGATGACCATAATATCTGGGCAGTGTTTGACCCTACGAAGGAAGAAGAGAGAAAGAGAAGGAAAGAGAATACATGTTCTCTCACACCCTTGCAATCACGCACGGGAAAAAAACATTCGATTCGTCGTTGGCGCGTATAACCGCGAGAGGAAAGATTATCTTGGATGTGGATAGGGCGGAAAGTAAGAGGAGTAGACGAGAACGTCACATTAAGGGAGAATTATGTGGGAGGGCGCGAAAGTGCTGCTTGTGGGAGCGTTCTGCTCGTCAATTAATAGTGTCCCTTCCTCGCCGCGCGGAATCGCGCTTTGACGACTGACACTGGGGTGAGTAGTTAGTCGCTGCGAAGGGCGAAGGGACATGATCAACGTTCGTTAATGTCTAATGCGTACGAGGATCTCCGATCGGCCACCTGCGACAGTAACCGAGACCACGAGATGGACTTTCTCTCTTCGCGGACGTGTCGTTAGCTTCTACATGTATGAACAGCCACAGAGATATCGCCGTTTTATAACCCTGCAGTCCGGAAGAGAACGCACGTTCGAGCAATACGGTTGGCTACACGTCCTTCGTGTGCAAATAGAAAACTATTTTATTTTATATCAAAACTATTTTGTAGAAAGCGAAATACGAGAAGTGTCTCTTGTCGATAAAATTAAATCGATAAGATTAAACTTACACGAAATGTTTTTTTAATTAGTATTTTAAAGCGAGAGAGGAAATATCGCGATATATCCTTTTATACATTTTTTATATGCGTTCAATAAATGCCAGAGATATATGGTATACTATATACATAGATATATACTATATATACTATGTATGTAAATTAAAATACGCGGTATTGTACGTTCACAGAAAGAAAAGCGAGAATTGCGTCACAATACGTGAGTCAGTTTTCCAGATTCGAAAAAAAAAAAGGAAAACGAGGTCGGCTATCAATGATAGTAAAAACATTTCACGCACAAAAGAAAATCACTGCGGTCAAAAGTATACGAAAATACATGAATGCAGATTAGAAAGCAAATTGCAGAAAAGACGCAACGCACTCTGCTTTATGACGAATGAATCGTAAAATGTAAATTTCCCCGTGATTGCCCGTATTGCTGACCGCAACCAATTCTTCAATACGCATCGCGAAAGGAAAATCAATATATTGCATTTCCGCGCTTACGTGCGAGCCATCGATACGTTTGCTACACCGGCAAAAACATCGAAGAAAAACAGACAGACAATTGGAGAATAAAGTAAGAACTCCCGCACGCCTGTCTCTCAGTTTATGCATCGCGCAATCCCCGAAATAAATCAATTTACGAGCGGTGGGATAATCACTGCGCCTATGAGTCAAGCGTATAGCGCTCGCGGCGATTTATCGCGAATTGTCGGTCGACTGGAAAAAAAAAAAAATATCGACAATTACGCACGAGCGGCTTTCGCGAGAGTATGCGATGCGAGCGATTAAACCAAACGCTCCTCTAATCCTCTCGCTCTTTCTTTTTCCATCCTCGTTCCACCATAGTCGGGGACTTGCGCCGCGGCATGATAGAAAAGGCTTACGAGCGTGCGCCGCGCGCGACTACTGGCAAGATAGATTATTGTGCAACGTAATTGCGCGGTTTGCCGTGGAAACGGCCAATCGCCCGGTTCTAAGGTTTCGCCGCGAAGATTAAGTAAGAAAAAGCCGATGGAAAACAGAAGTTGCGGTCGGCACGCTCGTTCGGTACGTGCAACACCGCTCATGCGCTCTCCAGTCTCCGCAGCCATCGTCGTTAAAACAAGCTACGCGATGCAACGGTCGACGATAGTAAAAGTGCCGTCGCGAGAATCAAATGCACGCGGAAAAACGCATGTTACGCTCGATTGTTTGGTCAATCTTATTTCTTGAAAGATCAATCTCGCTTTCAAAAGTAGATAAACAATTAACTTCTCATTATAACTGTTAATATTGTTGCTTACGGCCGATAATAACTAATAATTAAACGTCGATCATTGCTAATTAATACAGCTATACTTGCATGCATGGTAACTAGTTGCAGTCTGCAGTTACCGTCATATTGCAGAAATTATTCGCGACTTTCACTATTTTTCACGAGGCAATTGCTTATCAAGCGAATCGTTATTACTATTACAGGTGTCTCGTTAAAGAGATGCATGAGTATTATATAAATTATCGCTGCCTCGTGGAGCGAAATCGCACAGGCGTGGTGCGATAATAATTTTCCCGTTTCCAATAAAACGAGGGAACGGCAAGCAGGAATTTCCGCGAGTGTTGCGCATGACAAAGCGTTATAAATTTGCACGCAGTGGTGCAGCCGTGTTCCGCGAGAGGAATAGCGAGAGTGCGGCGTCGCAGGTACATACACATCTATCAGCGAAGGTGAAAATAAGATGTAAACGAGAGTTCGCGTGAAACGAGCACAGGCTACGGTCCGAAGAACTATCGATTTTCTTGTATCGGATCTCTTCCTTCTCCTCCCTCTTTTAGCAGTGGTTCGACATGCTTTGCCCTCAACTTGCGCCATCGCAAAAAGATCCGTTATCTGCGCTACGCAATGAGGTTATACTAATGTATCAATTTGCGCGTCGGTCAGATCGTTTAAACGACTACAGATAAATGTCAGACGAGCGCGCATTTCGTCATGAGATCCGTCACAGACGCGTGTATGTATGTTAATCCGTGAAGTAGTATATTTCTTGTCGAGTACGCGGAAATTAGATCGAATCATTTAGGAGCTTCTAAACTAAAATTTCGACAAGCAAGAATCTAACGTGTTCGTGAGTAATGAGTTTTGTAGAGTGTACGCAGTATCGGCATATGCCCTCACGGGAAATTGCCTGACTTCAATTTTCCAAGCGATACACGAGGAGTCGGCTATTTCGCTGTTTCTGACACATCGAAGTACTATATTCCGTGTTTTACGAGCGCGGCCACTCACCCATAATCCTGTATTACATAGAAACGCGAGTTACCAGGTGTATAACCCTCTCTATCCGGAGGTCAACGAAAACATGGCGAGAACGCGTATAGCTATTCGATTACCGTGCAGGTATAAAAGTGACGATCGGCCAAAAGGCTAATCGAAAGAGTGAGATAGACAAAACGCGGTGAGGTAGGAGTGAACAGGCGGAGGGCGGAGGAGGAGAGCTCCGATTGCACGAGATAATTGAAGATAATTTTCTCGGCCCGTGGCCACGGCTCGTGCTGCCATGCCCACTTAACTTTCACGTAAGGGGATGTGGCCACTTAGCCGCTACATGCTCGCTTACTCTCCATGCATATGTAAAGCACTGTGCCATCAGTAGTTTCCCGTGACCATTGCGCGCAGAGGGGCATGGGAGACGAGATCGTTTCCGTGACGTATTTCCGGAAATCTGCGAAAAGCTCGTTAGACATGTTAGAAAAGTCGCAATTCGATGGCGAGAACTATTTTGAGAACTATTTCTACGTATTTAGAATATAATTCACTTTAGTGTTAAATAAAATTTTTCGTGAAAAGCAAATTACTTTTATTGTGTACGTTACTGAATGATGAAATAATTAAATTTCAACGTAAATTTTTTTTAGGATGATATATGTGACGAGATGTCATTAGTTACAAGATTAGTACGATCTTTTGATCCGCGAACGATGTTGCTAATGTGGTATTAATTTGACATTTCAATTTCTTCGAGCGCGCGAAGAAGAGAAAAGCGTGAAGCCGATCCTCTAGGAGATCCTCTATCCGTATTATCAACAAAAGCTCCTCGAGTTACCAAGTCGAGGAACTGATCGGTATCGGATCTTCTACGAACAAGCGAGACGAAGAGATTTCTTCAATTTCACGAGTCTGTTCGCCCCCTCTTCAATTACTGGCACTTAACCAGCAATAATTAGACGTTCCGGGATTGGATATCACGCCGGCGGACCTTTAAAGTGGATAAAAGCGAGGCGGAATAAAAGAGAAATGGCTCTTTCCACCTTGTTCCTCCTACTATCTTTCTCCCCATCTACTTTCTCTTCTTCTTATTTTTCCTATTAGTGTCTCATCCTGCTGCCATTCACTTTCTTTCAATCCGCAACCGCAAATAAGAGTCATTGTAAAACCGAGGGGAATTTTCTCGTTCATCGATACATATTTGATTGAACTACCCTCCGTAGTCTTTTCAACGAAGGAATGGATATCTCGTAACTGTCGCGACAATAATCAGAAACTTTTTGCATTAGTTATGCTCGTTTCTTTTACGTATTACAGAGAGTCGGATGAAACTAGATAGCATATTGATCGCGCAATATGTTTGTCTTGATCTAATAATAGACAACAGAAAATTGCATTCATAATTGGATAATTGGCGTTTGAAATTTAAATATTCAAGAAAGAAGAATTACCTCGTTTCTCTAATGAGTTTCCCATTTTTAGAAAAGAGATATTTATAATTAATCCGCAACATGGATGATGGGTATTACTTCTTTTTAGTAAAAAAAGAGCTAGGCATATAATCTTGCATATATAGAATGTCAATCCATCAAAATAATAAATATCGTAGACATTTCATTATTGCATTAATCTGAAGATGATGACATCGTGCACGTTTCTATGTTCGTAATATATATCTTCGATTCGCATTTCTCTATTTATTCGCCAGCCAATTCCCAATCGCCACTTTCTTTCTTTTGCGAACAAGAGAAGAACCGTCGTAAAATATCAGAGAAGGACCATATCAGTCCGCGATACATATTTGATCGAACGACCACTACGAGAGGGAAGGAAGGGGATGGGTGAAGTTTTGATGAAGTGCTAGTGGCATCCGGGCCGTACACACGGGGGACAATACTAGACGTCTCGACGATGGTGAGCTGATATTTATTGCACTCGTGAGACATCGCTGGTACCCTGATATAACTAAATTCGCGTTTATGACCCCGCAACGACGGTAGTTTCTATCTTTCTTAAAGAAATAACACCTTTAACTGAAAACTCCATTGTGGTGAGACGCCTAAAAGTTTCGCGGCGAAATGAAAAATATTCATTCATTCATGGTGCTATCAAATCCTGAATATCAGAAAAAAAATCTGGATACTAGTCTATTCCGAAATCGATACTCGTGAAATAGGTAAATAATGTTACGGTTTGACTAGATTAAATTAATGTAAGAATTCTGTGAAGAATTCAGATAATAAAATACTCGAATAAATAAAGAAAACGTTAATTTTAATTATATTGAATTGAAATATTTTTTGAATTCTTCTTGAAAAAGTTTACATAAGTCGGTAGAGTATCTATAACATTCACAAAATTAAAGGATACATATACGTTTATGAAACTTGTGATATAATTTGTAAATTAAACGATAGGAATTTAAGGATTTCGAGGACGAACAAAATTTTAAACTAACCCTTCGGAGAATTCTTTGTCGTGCATTCGTTACATTTTATAATACTCGCGGGCACAAGAGCAACTTTATGACAAATAAAAGTCTTCATAGGGAAGATGAAATTGCGATGCGTGGAGTGAAAAGTTACATGATGGCTTTTGTGTGTGCAAAACGCGTGCCGTACAATTTTTACGCATGACGTTTTACACCTGTACACCTCTTACCATAAACGCTTTTACGCCATCAGCGGTGGTATTGATGATGCGAAAAGAAAAGTGATAAAATGGTGCGTGTTCAAAATTGTCGATAACTCGACTCAAAAATAAAACCTAATCTCTAATAATAAATGAGCATGAAACTTGATACACACAGATATTTATAGATACTATTTACAATATTCTATCATTCTCGAGATATAAATACCGTTATATTAATGCAATTGAATCGCGGGGGAGGAATGCATATTTTAATATGGAATAGACAACGCGTGACTCCACAGCGAGATTCGCAATCTGTATTCCTCCCCCGCTACTCGATCGAATCGGAATTGCGGATCTCAATGCGAAGTAACAGACGCGTGACTGGCATGTAACACTGACCTTGGTCCTGCACGCGTGGAAATCACCGGCGATGTTCCTGAGATTGGCACCCACGCTCGTCCACGACTGCCTCTCGTTGAGGATCAGGCCGAGGTGGCAGCGGCAGGTGGTACCGTTGCAGTTGCTCACCTCGGTCGGGCCCGTCTCCATGACGGAGCTCTCCGAGGCAAAACGTCTTCGTGGTCGTGGCCTTGGGCTCGGCAACGGTGCACCGTTGCTGTTGACGTTACACTCAGGGAACTGGAAGGTCGCGTCTCTCATCGGGCTGCTAGGGACAGAAACTGTCACGTGGGGTGACGGCGGTGGCAGCTGATCCACAGCCGATTGCACCAGGTCTGGTAGCGGCAAGTTCGACAAGTCTTCGATGTTGCCGGGTTGCAGCCAGATCACCAGAGGTTGCTGAGATCCAGAACCGGATCGACGCGGCGCTCGATCTATGGAACAAAAAAGAAACTCTTTTCAAAATTCGTTCTTCAAAAATTTTTGTACTCTTTGAGTACGTGTGTACGAAAATAATCCCGAAACAGATTGGTATAACGTAGACGGAAGTCGAGAAGAAGCAATGATTGGATCGATCAACTCGTACGTCATAATTAAAAGATTCTTTTGTTTCGAATACATTTATCAGACAACGATGTCACGTAATACTTGAATTAACGATGACCGCGATTTTATAGCTACCGTCTGCCAACGAACGGTAATAACATTTCTCGCTCGTATCGCCACGCTTCATAACGACAATTGATTACACGCACAAATTACATTACACAATGGCAAATCGTCAGTGACCGGAGTGTGCTGAGACGGTTACTTCGCATATAAGATTTAATGCCACTAAGTGCACGCTGCAAGGTAACGTAATCCGAATATGGCAAAAATGACATTGTTAGGTAATGATCGTTTTAAAATTTATATCGGGTGATCCAACAGCCTTCTCTTTATAGTTTCGACATTGCGCACATTACTAAAGAATACCCTTGGACACGTGTAACTTCTATTTGGATATCGTAAGAATTTATGACATTCGCTCCAATTTCTCGGATAAACGATTAGAAATATTTTTATTCGAAATAAAGATAAAAAAATAAATTTCTTTAATTAGAATATAAATCTGTATCAGAATTATATACATGTGAGTGTTTACAGTTTCTTTGGCTGAAGATCACGTCTGTTAAATTATTGCGCATAAGATTTCGTAGGCCGATCGTGATACAACGACATTGACAATCGTAGATATTGATAGGCGTCAGGCCTTGGAATCAACTGTTCCAAGCTCGACAAACATATACGTCAGTATCTACGCTTGGAAAACGTGCGTTATCACGCGCCACAGCAGACTGCCTGTCTCCTGTCTGGATATGTATGCGCGTTTTTATCTACCACGGCTACGATTTCGTAGAACATTGCAGTCCTTCAACGATAAAGTCTTGACGCGCTGTCTCCCGCTACCAAGTGACACGCTTTCCATTGCGCTTATGTCGTCGCTTGACGTTCAGATATATATATATATATATATATATATATATATATCTGAAAAAAAAAATATATATATATATCTTTCTCTTCGCCATCATGTCATCGACTAACAGTTTTATTAAGCGACCACGTCATCCCTCCTCTAGTTTGAGAATAAAGAATCCTAATACTGTCTGATGCAACGGAATTATAATTATATAAATAAATATATCGCTTCATGATCAGAATTGGATATCAATCGTGCAAGCTGCTGACGTCATGCTTGCTCCTTACAGATAACTGAGCGCATCGAAAAGACACTTATCGCGTGTTACGAAACATAAATCACGATATCATGCCTCTGCACTCCGCGGTTGCAACCTTGAAAGCGCATCGCACGACTCCGACCGCAGTGAAAGCGGCTCCCTGCGGAAAGGCGCTCACCGTACCGTAGAGTTCCAGAAACATTTAGATATGGCCACTTTTCATTTCGCACCGTGGACGCGTACAAGCCATGCGTGACAAAATAACAATTCTACCATGCCTCGCGGCTGTCATTGTCTCGTTCTCCTCTTTCTTTCCTATCTCTCTCTTTTTCTCTGTCTTTCCGTCATCTTCCCGCGCAAGCACACGTGGTTGCATCCTTGACATTTCGAGTAAACGTCCATAATGGCTCGGGGCTCTTTCACTTGTGCAACGGCACACATACACACATCGTCATCGCCTATATTCGATTAAACCCGTCGCGAAATCTTCGTTGCTGCAGAGCGCTGCAACAGCAGCAATAGTCGCTGCAACTAAGAAAGATAGAGAAAGAAAGAAGGAAAGAGAGATACTGCCAAGTGCTCGCGCGCTTTCCACCGCTTGCAAAATATATGCGTCGTAGAGATGCAGCATCGACGCCCCGTTGGCTTTCTACCTATTTTTCCAGCCAAATGTCACTCGACGGTTCCCGCGTGAGAACACCCGCGTTCACGCTGGAACCTTTACAGAGAGAGATTTATAATAATCGAATTCAATATTTATTATGCCAAACGTGATGTTGAAGGATTTATGTCTTTATATGCGATTTTACGTACGATTTCACGAAGAACTTGGGAATAGTTATTTGTAATTTGAAATTATATATTTGTTTCGAAATTTGTTTCTAATCGATTTGTTGGCTAACACGCGAATATTAAAAGCTGTTGAAAATAACATATAGATTTTGTTATAGAACACGTGGAAAGATTTAAAATAAATAATATGTAAATAGTAATATAACCTATATATATAAAGCTACATTTATATTTTAAGAATTATCTAATTTGAGAATTTCAAGGAATATTACAAACGTTAAAAGAGAACCGATTTATTGCACGTTTCTGCTTAAATCAGCATTATCAAAGGAAAGCTCGACGAAGCATTTCCACTTTACGAAAAATACGCGGTGATCTTACTGTCGCAGTTTTCCTATTACCTTTGTTCAACGGCATATACCGAAAAGCTCGTCGTAGCAAATCACTGAAAAGGGTATAAAGTTCCAACGCGGTCCCGCGCGCGCACGACGCATAAAAGGCGAAGGTTGCCCCGCGAGCAAAAAGTGCATCGCGCACGTGGCCAACACCCGCATGCACTCTTCGTGGTCTCGTGTGTGCACTTCGTGTGTATATCTGGATCGAGCTATGTTGCATACTCCAACGATGGAGTGGGATAGAGACGTTGACCGACAAAGAGAAAAGCACAGAGAGTAGAAAGAGAGAAACGCGGCATGTATAATGTTTACGTGTATATGTATGTGGGTATATATATATATATATATATATATATATATATATATATATATATATGCACGAATGAGAAAGAAGCAAAAAGAAAAGAGAGAGAAATAAATAGAATAGGACGCGGAGGGAAAGGAAGAAAGATCAACAGTGGGAGGAAGAGCAAGAGGGACGGAGACCGCCGGTAGCATATGCGAGCACGTGAGTCACATGGAGCGCCCTTTGTACATAAGTGCAACGCAACTTGTTACAGTGTACGTATGTAACGGCGGGAGCCAGTTTTAACTGTGTGGGTGTACGCGCCCGTGTTTCGCGATTGTGTGAGCGTACGCGAACGAACTGCACAAAGAACCCCTCTCAAGGCCGTGCCAGAGCTACACAGCGACGCATACGCACGCGAATGCGTAAAATGCACCTCGGCTGCTCGCACCGTATTCCTCTCCGCGCGCTCGTTCGCTGGCGCACTTTTTTTTATCACGCTTATTCTTTTACACGCTTTTCCGGAACAATGGAACAAGCGACAGATATACGTAATTGTAACTACGTCGTTTCATACATTTATCAGCTATTTACATAGCTCGACTGTCATTTTGCTATTTCGGGAAGGCGTCGATCGCATGTCAATATAAGCGTGTCTCGCGATGTCTAATCGGTCGAAAACGTAGATCAGCATTCTTTTAAATGCGACATTTATATCATTCGAAGAATTCCTATAAATTTTCTTCTATTTGATAAATACATTGAGAATGAATTACGTGTAAAAAGAAATGATAGTTAAATCAAAATAATGCTTCTTGTATCAAATAAATATATCTTTATATTTAGTAAATATATTATATGTAGAAAGATTAAAATAAAATCTGTAATACGACTCATCGTTAATAAAAATGTACGTATTTAATATTAAAATTAATATCTTTTTCTAGAAGCACAGCCGACAATTTGTACACATATATATATATATATATATATATATATATATATATACGTCGCGGCAAACGTACGTTTCAAGCAAAAGACCTGGATTTCCGCAGTTTGCAAATTCAACTCAGGTAACGTGAATGTATATTTGGTTTCGGATTCTCTAAAGCGCGCGCACCATTTGAAAGGTTACACGTAACGATGCGCAACGTGGATCGATCGCGAAGCGAACAAAAAGGTCGGTCTGGCGGGCCCGCGGCGCATACATATACGCGTTGTTGCATTTATAACTGGTTAATAAGAAGCGTCATTATCTATCGACAATTTTAGTGAGCTGACAATATTACCATTATTGCGATATCACGCAAGCGAAATGCTAAAAAATACACGTGCTGCAATATATTGTTGCGCCAATCGCGCGCGATTACGACGCGAGCGATATTAGGCATGCATTTTCTATAACTAATCGTCTTGCCCAACTCGATTGCACTTGAGATTAAATTATTCTGTCGATCACGATTGATAATTGAACAGCATTTGATATACTATAACCGATATCGTAGTAATGTCAGGGATTGATTATAGCAAGACTACCCATTAATTTGATTTAAAATTATTTTTGAAAATTTTTAAAACATATATGGTTAAAGAGAATTCTATGACACGCAATTATTGCTTCACTTTATGATTAAGTCGTTCTATCGATAATTATTAAGACTACGATATTTTTATTATTTGAAAAGAATATAAACTCAAAAATATGTAAATTTACTCGTTCTCGGAGCGAGATTAAAGCTGCTGCTTTAATAGAATACATTATTAATTCAGAGAGAAAAAGAGATTGTAAATCATGTAATTAATTGTCAATACCGTCTCGACTCTGCTCATGGAAAATTGTATCATTAAACGGTGTCAGACAGAATCGATACACGCGCATTAATAGTACGATTTTTAATCGTTTCATCTTTATTCATATTTAATTTATTGTTTATTGATGGGATTAAGTCTTTCGGCAAAAAACTACTGAACAAAAATTACAACAATCGCTACGGCTTCATTTCGGGCGGTTCGTAACTTCTTCCACAGTGGGTACAATTTCGGCATCGATTCGGCGCAACTGGATCACAATTATTAGCGCAACGGTCGCTCTCGGCCACCGTCATTATTCCGCGAGTCCTCGGTAATAATCGGACGAGTTTCATAGCGGGCGAATGTGCGCGCGGAGCGGAAATCGATTCCTCGAAAAGCGATTCGCCGAAGAAGTAACGATCTGCGGTATAATTCTTCGAGCACTCCAGGACACGTGCGGTGCAGAATGCGTTTCGTGAGTCGCGAAAATTAAATAAAGTACCCTCTCCTCCTTCCATCCCGCGCGTCCGTTGGACTCCCTCGCAATTGTCTCGTTCTTTTATCGCCCGCTCGCCTCACGAGTTCTCTGTCACGGTACTTCATCCTCTCCTCCCTTCCTCCCTCTTCAGGCCTGATAAATTCGCGGAGCGTGATTCGTGCCCATCGCTCATGCATGGAGGTAAAGACAAAGCAATAAAAGAGCGTAATATTTATTCGCTTCGTGTCTCACGAATCGTTCCTTTTTTTTTCATCAACATTAATTTTTCATGCACTCGCGATTGAAGCGTCTCAATTTTTTTTTTTATCTTTGTCATCTTCGATGCTAACGTAAATTTCTGGAATTTATGAGGATTATTTTATAGCTTTTTCGTTACGAGTGAACTCAAACGATCGCGAGTGTTTATCGTCGCGTCCTCCTCAGTATGTAAGCGAACGCTTATTTTCGACTCTGGAAGAGCACACTTTGCAAAGTGTCGAGCGCGAAGATCGCACGAGGGCGAGCTTAGCGCATTAATCAGCGTGGTATTTGGGAACCTTGGGGGACTAAGCCTTCAGTTAGCTGTACTTCATCAAAATGCACAGAGGATAACGTCAACAGGCTACAGGAGTTATTTTTAAAAATTACGTAGGGTTTTAATTAAAACGCTACACGGCGCCTCTTTGACCGAATCACATGTTAAGTTACTTGAATAAATGACGGAATTAATATGATGCAGATAGTAAGGAATGAAGGCAAGAAATATGTAAGGTAAAGGGTTGTAAGCGCGTGTAAAAGAAAAAAAGAAAAAGAGAGAGAGAGAGAGAG
>Ga0157363_1004625_pt1 | contig 12713 bp, 6 predicted proteins | sample AttsexASBM1_FD_111477 | JGI IMG/M metagenome (GOLD analysis project Ga0157363, IMG submission 111477) | Fungus gardens microbial communities from leaf cutter ant in Ribeirão Preto, State of São Paulo, Brazil - Atta sexdens ASBM1 | ecosystem: Host-associated > Fungi > Mycelium > Unclassified ...
AAGAATATCACTCGGAAAAAGATATCTAGAACTAATAACTTAGAAAATAATAAAGAATTTATTAATCCATCTTGGTTCACCGTGTCTTATGTACCGATTTTAACAGAAAAATTCAAACAATTCATAAAAATGATATCAAGGTCTTTTATTATAGTACAAACAAATTAAAGAAATTTATTAAAGTACATAAAGATCCTTTGAATTCTTTCTCAAAGTCTAATGTTGTTTATTAAGATAAACTGCAATGACTGTGATGCATCTTACGAGAAAAAGCTAAAAATTCGGATTTCAGAACATCGAAATCATATACGTTGGAACACCAGCTCTAAATCTGTAATAACGGATCATCGATCGCAATCGAGTCATGATTTTGATTAGAATAATATTTAAATCTTGAATGAAGAACCGATTTACAATAAGCGCTTTGTCTCAGAGATGCTTAACATTAAAAAACAATCTCAGAGATACTTAACATTAAAAAACAGAATAATAGTCTTAACCTACAGATAGACACAAAAGATTTTCATAAATCATACATTCCGATAATAAACAATATTTGACTTTGCATTGCCAAGATTTATCGCAGTACAGAATCCGTCGAGAACGTTAAACGCTTTTCGCTGCTTTTTATTTTATTTTATACATTGGACGTTATATGCTTATAATATGATATTAATTTTTTCATCGCTTTTGACATCGAAATTTAATGTTTTTTTTATAATACTAACATGGTTTTCTCAATTATCGGACTATGAGATGAGTTTTTACCAGAGAGATGTTTTATGCTTATGCTAAATAAAAAATTTTAGGGGTTTGATAACTTATAATGTTTCTTTATGTTCTCTCTAGAACAACGAGAAATTTTCGCAATCGGTCAACCAATCGCTTGACGAGCAATTTTCCGTTTTCTCTGTTTTAACTCTCATCTAATTATACAACGAAATAGTCACTTTCTTTTTGAATAATGTATTATACTGCACCGGGAAATGAATTTTTTGTACATTTGAAGAGGGCCTAAATATAAGGTCCAAACATGTATGTAATTAGTCTAGCGTTTTAACTTTTGTACTTTCTACAGTTTGATTTATTATTTCTATCTTTAATTATACTTATATTAAACGAATATGAAGTTTTATTAAGATTTTTTGATTCTTAATTAGCCTTTTATATCTCGTCGTTGGATTTTAAACATTAAGAGTTCTGTTATTTCAAGTTTTTTACCCCTTTTGAACTTCATCCTCTTTTCTCCTTCTTCTCCCTAATTCTCTATTCTTTCCCACTCCTCTCTGTTTTCTCAAATTCCCTCTTCTCTTCCTTTTCCTTCTTTTCCCCTTTTCTATTTCTTAATATCTCTTCTTCTTTTCCCAGATCAATCATTCATCATTTATTCTTAGCTTCTTATCCTATTCATACCTTCGCTCCTTTCCCTTTCTCCATCAACCTTCTCTCTTTCCACGTTCATTGTCCAAACCTTTTCCGCTTTTAAACCTTCTTTCTTTCTATTACCCTTTTTTATCCTCCTTTTTTTTATTCTAATTTAACTATCACCATCTCACTCCCTCCCTCTTTTCCATTTCTGACCTTTATTTTCTTCTTAATCTTGATTTCTGCCTTTATCCTTTTTATTAACTCTTCTATTTCGCATTCTATTTTCTCCTCCTTCACCCTGAATCCCTATACTATAATATTTCTCCTTTTCTGTCTTTCCAAGACGAAGAATTCCATGGTGCCGATCAAGAAACACCTATTCTTGAAAAGAAAATCTAGGGAACGTATACGAAAATCTAGGGAAGTGCTACAGTATATGTTACAGATAATATAGTATTTCCCTAGACTTTTCTTTTCCCTATACATTTCTTTTCAAGAATAGAACCCCAGATATGAAATTGTTTATTCTCAAATGAAATATAAACTCCATTGACGTACAATAGTAACAAAGATTAATATAAATATTTGATTAATAAATTCAATCAATGACAATCGAAATTCTATATCCTCCAGAAAGATGGCATTCGTGACAGATATCCATTTATAGTATAACTCCATAAAGGATCAGCTATATTGAAATTTCAATTATAGATTTCGAAACTAGAGATTTCAAGTTTTAAAATGCTCTTTTAAAAATCTCATTATGACCATTTTTTATGAAGTTACACTCTTATGAATATTTATCTATTTTTGAGAACGGACTAGATGATCCTTTAATTTTTTTGCGTAGTATTGTATATATATATTAGGGCAATAGTATTATTTCAGCTAATAAAAATAATATTTTACAATATTATTGAAAACAAGTTATTATCATAGGATGTCATCATTTGTACATTATCACTATATTTAACATTAATTATATTTTTTTTATATGTTCCGTCTCTTTCACAACATCTTTAAACAAATATATTATAACTATACATTTATGAGCATTATAGATATTCATGATTCTTTGAAGGAGCAATTCTCATACGATCATAGAAATGAAGCATGATAAGTGAAAGTTCGTGACCGCACATGGGTGCATCATATAATTATATTCTCGAATTCATAAAATAAATTTTTTTTATTATAATTTTATTATGTATCCTCTGAAATATGATGCTAATCAATAATACTTATTTTCACAATAAAATTTCAATAAAACTTTAATGAAATTTTCATCACCACTATTACGCTATTAGTGACACTACTTGTCGAATTTACTTATTGCATTAGTAACACTAGTATATTTTTACGCTGACTAGTCAATTCAAGATTTTATTTCCAATTCGAAAATTAATCGAAATTGGAGCTAAAATTCATCGAAATCAATAGAAATTTCGAAAATTTTCGACTTTTATTTTCGACATCGAAACATCTTTTTGAAAAATTATTTCTAACTGGGTATTTATTTTTTTAAAGAATTTGTTGCGTCAAAATAAAATTTGCATATAAACATTTATGTAACGGTTATAAAAATGTTGACTGTTCTTAATTCGAAATGATAACTCCTGCATTGGCAGAAGAGTTATTATTCAATATTTTGACTTATCCCTCTTGATTAATTGATTTATTCTCATCGATTACGACATTAACGGAGCATCGGTTACAAGAAGGTCATGATTTCGATTGGGACAACGTTATAATACTGGAGCCTCACTACAGAAAGAGATTGATTTCGGAGATATGAGGGCAAATCAATATGTTTTTAGAAAAACACATTTTTTTGATTGATTCATTTTTATTTCTTAACATAGTCTTCTTTCAGCTCGATATACTTGATCCATCGATTGTCCAACTTTTTTAAGCCGTCCGAATAATATGATTTGTTCCTTCAAAATAAGCCTCTGTTTCGGCGATAAGCTACTTTCTGGTAGTGAATCTCTTTTCTCCGAACCATTTCTTTTGGAAACAGCAAATAATCGCAGAGGGCTAAATCTGGCGAATATGCTGGGAAAGCAATTCGTAGCGAAATTTGATCATCGGTACCGGGCACGTGTGAATCCATGCATTGTCTTGATGGAAGAGCACTTTCTTCTTCGCCAAATGGGGACGTTGTTTCTTTAAAATGTTGTTGAAATGATCCAATAAGGTTGCGTAATAATCACCATTGATCGTTTGCTTCGAACGGAAGGTAATCGATATGAATTATATCAAGTGCATCGCAAAAAACTATGGCCATCATCTTTCCGGCCGACTTTATGGTCTTCGCCTTCTTCGGAGCTGGTTCACTCGGTGAAGTCCATTGTTTTGACTGTACCTTCGGGTGAGAAGTAATGGATCTATGTTTCGTCCACAATAATGAATCGACGCAGAAATTTATCTGGATTATGTTGAAACATCTCCAAACATTGTTTTGAAATCATCACACGATCGCGCTTATAGTCACAATGAGCAAACGCGGTACCCATCTTGTCGATAGCTTTTTCATACCCAATTGTTCGTGTAAAATTGGAACCCCTGTGTCATGTGATATGCCTATGGCTTCAATAAGCTCGCTCACTTTCACTCTTCGATCAGTCAAAACAATATCGTGGACTTTATCGATGATGTCTGACGTAGCATCTCTCATCTCAATCTCAATTGAACGTCCCGAACGAGGTGCATCACATGTGGAAATTCATTCACCCAATTGTATACAATTGCAAACGCTGGTGCAGATGCTATGAACATCCAACTCAGCTTTGATTTCTGTCGGCGTTAAACCTTTCATATGTAGATCATATGTTTGATCACTGCACAAAACTCATTTTTTTCCATTTTGCAAAAAATACAAAGATTGTTCGCTTTAATCGTCTACAGAAATGAAACTACGCGATGAATTCCGCTCTAAATTTGACAGTAATCAACTGAGAAATGCTACTTGTCAAAAAGTAATGTGACATGACACTGCGAGTGCTCTCTAACAGATTTTCTAAGAACTTATTGACTTGCTCTTGTATTCGTTAGGAGACAGACGCATGGATTCAACCTGCAGACGGATATAGAGAGGCTTCCCAAGGCCTACCTCCCCATAGACAAGCTAAAGGTTTGAATTGTTGTCACATCTAGTCATTCATACGCAGTAATGAGACTTTCTGGCATGTTTATCGATTACTTTCCAACTTTCTTGTCCTTGGAATTGATTAACGCTTTAATAATACATTTTTCCATTTGTTATCGGAAAATTATTAGCTAAAAAACGAAAAATGACTCACTGTGTCTGATACTGATTGATCAACATTATTAGGAGCCGATTCATTCTAGAATTATTTTTAGTAATGTTTGCGATATGATGCTCTGTGAGCATGGTGAGCGTCCTTATATTTGCTGGATAATTAATTATAATTTTAAAATTGTTTGATGAATTAGTTCTCCATATTCTATTTTACGATATTTCCTAATTTCTTTTCTTTTTTTTCTTTTTCTTTTTCTTTTATTCTTTTTGATTTTAATTCCGACATTTAAATTCTCGATGTAGGGGAGCTTACCATGACAAGCTAATTTTTACTTACAGTTTTTATATATGTTAATTTATGTTGTCTTTGAGGGAAACTCAAAAGTTAGCCGAAACATATAAGCCAAAACAAAAAGAAGTTCACACTTCATATATATATTATTTACGCGACGTCTTCTGCGCTCCATATCCGTCTGCAGATGCTTGAATCCTACTACCTGTATTCTTTCCAGTTCTTTATATATATTATTTTCTTCTGCAGAGCATCTTCTTGTAATAAACCTCGTCGTACACCTTGTATATCGGAAAGGAGATTTACAGTGATTTCTACAGCTTACAAATATCTGGATGTCGGAATCGTCATGGGACGATCCGTATCTTTTGTGGAAATTGCAATTGGCGATAACCAATATAATCTTGCCTCGTGCAATGTATGTGCTTTCATCGAAAGACATGCGGATATTGAACCGTTCAACTAATCGCATCTTCATCATTATCAATCCAAGATCTTGTGATAGAAATCGTAAAAATGCATGATGTGAATGTGGTCAAATTAACAATGCGCAAAACATCCGTATATAAAGCTGTCAATCGTGCTTTTCATGTTCAAACTCAAACATTGCGTCGAGAATGTACTCTGAGTTGTGCCAGTATACGCATATCGTCGCATTGAAAAATTTAAATATTTTGTAGCACTTTAAGATGAAAATTGTATCATCGATAAATGTGATACTGTAGATTTTTTGCGCAAAATTTATAATAAACAATCAAATAGAGAATAGTTTATGCTTTAGATAATATTGTAAATAATGTGAAAACTAAATGTAGAGGAAAGGTCCTATTAGATAGAGATATCGCGTTCATTTTGAGTAAATGCTAGAAATCTATGAGTAGAATTTAAAAAAATAATAGATCATTTTAAAGAGAATTTAATAAGATAATGTTATATAAAATTTAATTCAAATTTTTTTTTAAATTAAAGAAATGTAAAAAGTGAAGCAAAGTTAAGAATTATGCTCTTAATATGAAATGCCTCTAAAAATCGATAATAAAACAAAAAATATATTAATATTGCAACTAAAAACTTTATTTAATGTTTCTTAAATAATACAAACAAACACAGCTAAGATGCGAAAAATGAATATGCGATCCATTATATCCAAGACAGAATTCGGTTTTAGGTAGTTGAAATCAAGCATTGCAGAAATAAGCATTCAACATTCTGGTTATCTTTTTTATTATTGTACAATAACATTTATATTTTAGCAACGATTTTCACTATGACATGGAAGCATGAGTTATTTCATATTAGAAATACCCTGGTATCTCATATTATAATTTTCACATCTTACAGTTTTGATCAAATCTAACTTTTGTAATTAAGCAATTCAACATATCTCGTATTTTTCTAGTAGTAGGACGTTATTCTATTTCTACATGAAGAATTTATTGCCAAATATTTATTCATTAAATAATGTTGGCGATCTTGCTGCGTGCACGATGAATTTGTGATGGCACGGCCATGCGATCACCGTCAAAGCGTTTCCAGTATTCCAGTCGTAGTATTTCCCGCGGTATGATTGCTTCGAGGGCACTTGGTCGAGAAAAATGAGATTTTCCCTGCTTTTCAAATTTTATTTGAATAGACCTTAAATGCGGACGAACGTGTTTTACAGTAGCGGAAAGGATCTCAACGGTAACGCGGTAATATTTGTCCACGAGGCAAGACACGTGCTGTCGACGAGACAGTTAGAGCGGCCATAATGATCTGAATGTTTTAGATCGATTACGCGTGACGTATGCGTCGCTTAACAATCGACATCTAGTGGATTGATCGATTCTTTATCGATGTGATTAGACGATATGACTAGACGCCGTAAACGATAGGGATACCGAACAAATAATAAATAATGTTTAAAGGCTCATCTGAATGAAACTTGAAAATATCCAAATTCTAAAATCTTTTTTTACGATGACTACAGGCATAGTCTAATAATGAATTTTCTACTAAACAGTTTTTAATCCAAGAGCAATAAATTCATGGTGGAATCAATAGATAGCGGCTATTAATTTATTAGAAACGCCGCTATCTCATATTAGGCGCCTGTCTCATAACAGAAAACTTTTCTCTACATTTTATTGCTAATCGGAAGCAGGTGGTTAAAATTCGATTTAAAATTAACTTAATTAAATTAAATTAAATTAAAGTTCCTGCTCATAAATATTGTAAGAACTATATATTGTGAAATTATATTATATATAAAAGTAAACGCATTTAAACAATACATTTGTATGACATTATTCATTCTTTATTTATTTTTACAGTTATCGTATTACGCGCTCCGCCAGCATATTCGCACTCGACGGTACTGCGACAGTCGATTATGATCGTATTAAGCGTTCTCTCTATTTAAATCATTAAATAAAAAACGTATGATAAAATATTGTTGCGTGCGAGAAGAAAATACAACGCGGCGAGAAAAATGACAAAACATAAGAGGAAGAGAGATGATAAATATATGCGGTAAATATATGTAAATCTTTGTTACCGATGCATTTTTGGGAAGGGCGGCGGGCGGCAGCGGACGGCAGCGGCGGGTGACGAAAAAAATACGGAACGCATAGCGGAATGTCATCACGCGTATCATGTTTATATAATCCATCGACCGGAGTTCTATGTTTATGTAAACATAGGACAGCGATGCCGCCGACCGGGATCTCCGCGCTGCCCTCTCCCCCATGCTCCCTCAGAGGACCCGAGTTAGAATCCCCCTAATATCCCTACTTATAAACATGTATAATTATGTATGAAATGTGTTCGCAGACACATAATTCATATTCATATATACGCGTATGTCATTCTTTCTTTTGTAAATTTATTAATATAAAAAAAAATAATAATGAGAAAGCGTAAAAAGATAAAAAGATCATTAAAAAGATTTTCGCAACTTATTCTTTTAATTATTTCTTACGTTTTCTCATCATTATTATTATTTTTATCACACTAAAAAATTTTGTAGAATAGTAATTTTACAAAAGATGTATGAACATATATGAACATATGAAATGTCATATATTCCATATTATATACGCTTATATACGTTTATATACATTTATATACATTTATATAATAATATAATACATGAAAAATTCTTTATCAAAATATATTGCATAATATTAGTAATTATGTTAATATTTTGTACTTCAAAAGTTGTTTTCGCGTTTCCAGAATAGCTTACAAAATAGTAGACATGTATGTATCCTGCATAAATAAATTCCATAATGAATTACGTAATACTTTATGTCATCAAATGTAGCGGCAAATGTGCATATAAGACCACACTAAGGTCGATACACGTGTTTAGCTGGGACAGTTTAACCATATACAATTACGATAATAAAGTTGGAATCTTTGATATTCGTGCTACCCATGTGACTCTCCGCCATTTTGGATAGTATAAAAGCGTGTAATTCAAAAGTGTAATAAAAAAAGGTTTAAATATTTCTAGCTACTTACATCATAAACAATTGTAATTAATGAAATAGGTGATATAAGGAGCCACAGAAAAAGTTGAAAAAAGTTAAATTATAAAAGGTTAAATAATAATAAACACATTGTGAATTTTATTGTATTTTGAATGAATAAAACACACATTTAGGGTGTTATTTTAAACTTTCAATAATTAGTTGACAATTGTGCGATGGACAAAATGTAAGAAGTATTTATTTAATTTTTACAATAAAGTATAAAGTTGTAAAGTATAAAAAAATATATAATTATTGATCATTATTATGAAATATTAATAATGTAATTTGCAAAAAAATTAAAACAAAATATATGTAAGAATATTCTAATAAAAATTGAATATTATATATTCTCCTTGACAAAATTACCCAGAACTGAAGTTGGCTGCGACCTGAAGATGCTATTAATGCTATTTGTATTGTTTTACATTAAACAATAAAAAAACATTGAATAACATGAATAGTACTAAGCGGAAAACTCATTCGTTGAATGTTTAAATGTTTTCATTCTTGATGGCACTGGTGAACCAATTATCATGTTTATTCTACTGCAAGGAAAGGGAAAAAATAAAATTAAATATATTATATATTAAGATTGGCATTTACAGCCGGATCTAACATCAAAAATCGTTCTAAGTTAATCTGTGATGATATTTACATTATTCAGTAAGAAATTATAACATAGATGTAATGTAACTATAAATGCTCTTGTGTTGACGATATGTCTCATTAATTATCATCTTAGAATAAATTTTTGCATCAGACCACAGATTATAAATAGTACTTTATAATTAATTTCATGCATTTCATTCATATTTTTATATTTATGCATTTATTTCAGTCTTACAATTTGAAATATCGTGTCTTAGCACGCACATTTTATTGTTTTACGGAATAAAACATTGATATATTTGATATAAAAAAAAATAATAACGTATTTAACATAAAAGTTCTATCACATATATTACTCCCTCATACTTATAGAAAAAATAGCATATAAGACATAACAAAACGTAAATATTACATAGGAAATTGAATTTTCAAAGTATAAGCTCTTCAATATGCAGCTCCTTAACGCGTAGCAAATTAAAAGAAATAAATAATTATTTCTTGTAAATATAAAATAGTAATCAATGACTCAAAATTATTATTTTTCTATATTCTCGTTGAGTCTTAAATGTACTGTTAAAGTTTCTTAAAGTAAAAAAAAGTCGGATTCGAGCAAAAAACCTTATCAAATATTCCTTTGGAAAATTAGGACAGAGATGTACAAATGGTATGTGAGAAAAAATTTTAATGAGATTAGTTACAATACCTTTTTGCAATATTACGGTTTTTATATCTTGAAAAAATTTTTTTCTAAAATTTGTATATATATATATATATATATATATATATATATATATATAACGAAGTCATCAATCGACATTAACAAACTATCAAACAAATTATTTTCTGTAGATTCATAAACTCGAAAGAAACAATAATATGAATTATTATTCAAGTCTACATATTCTCTCGCATACTTAAGGCAAATCACAGGAAAGTTTTATAATGCACTCGCATTAAATATCCACAAACATATTGAAAAGCATTTTGTTCCAATAGACTTATGTTTCGATAATCATGGTCATTAAAATTATTTTCCTTTATCTTGCTGATTCACATCAACAATGTTGTACATTTTGAATATATATGCTTTATAATTAGCAACATTCATAAGCATTAAGTCGCGATTTTCGGATTTTATTTCATAGTTTCCAGAATATTGGCTTATTGGCATTTTCCGTCGTCAAATAAAATGTAGAAAATAATTTTCTAAAACTGAAATAAAATTGTGATAGTGTAAGTATACGCCGCGCCGTTCTATGTTCGCATTTTTCCAAAATAATTCTCTAGTGAATCTTAATTCAACAGCCTTGTGAGCGAAAAAGAATTTAATATCTAGCTGAGTAGTTTGCATATAAATCCACAGGGATTGTAGAGAGTTTATGTTTAATTTCCAAAACTGAAAAACTTTAATAGTGATACACAACATTTGTATATTTTTTCCTTTTTTTGAAAAGACTTTTAAGCCTGACAAATAATCGAACATTTCCTGTAAAAATTATAATTGATGCTGTGCTCCAGTAAAAGCTTGCCTATAACTTTTCTTATCTATTACTGTGGATGAGTTAAAGATATCAAACAAACTATCGAATTTTTCAATAAATTCTATTGTCGTTAATGCAACTGCTGGTAAAATATTTATAACATGTAATGTTTTCAAGGCAGCTGCCACTGTAGCGCTTAAGACATGAACAACATATTTTACTTTCATTCGATCAAACTCCGATGGTTGAACATAAATATTTGTTATTTTATAAGCTAATTGATTTGATTGATTTTTATCATAATTATAAAGAGTTACAATATGATTCCAAGAAATTGAGTCACTATTGTATTTAATATCATTAATATAAATATTGTTTCTTGTAGCTTTAAATGTAGTGGATTGGCTAAATAATGAATACTAAATAATGAACGTTCGCCATTAATTTCAAAATATGAGATTTCTACAGTTGGCACTTAACATTTTGATAGTTTTTGCCCAATCTGTAACAAGTGCGACAATTTTTAATCCGATATTCTGTAGTTTCCTGATCACTTCTTGTACAACATTTTGTACGTCTGCTTCATTAAAAGTTGAATTCAATATATAGCTAATAACTGATTGCTTCCAAGATTTTTACAGAACCCTCTTATCATAATTACAGCCGCATTACATGCTGGAAGGAATTTCTTTTCGTGTCCAAGATGTTGATTCTATAATCTCATCTCGACTAATATTATAATAAAAATTTGTTTTTAACAACATTTCGTCAATACAAATTACACAAACCTGTCTAATAACGTAAAATTGACACTTCTTTGCTTTACCATATCAAAAATAATATCATTAAGTCCGGGTGATATTTGTTTCAATTGACGTCTTTCAACTGATCGCTGAAGAGTTCTTGGACTTGGTAATATTAATTCATTACGCAATACTTTGTAACTCTTAGAACAAATAAAATATATACTGAGAGATTGTTTGAATTACATAGAATATTTCTTGCCTTTTGTTAATTGTTGGCTTAGTTTCGCTTGTTCCTTCACAAAAGTTGCTGCAAAAGGAGATAAAAATTTATCTGTTAGCTGACAGTAATATTTTAAATCTTCTCTGTTTGATTTTGTAACATTTGATTTTGTAAGAACATTTTTCAGTTATTGTTTCAGTTTTTTATTTTCCCGCTGCAATGAGACAATTCTTGATTTTAATCGATTCTTTCTTGGAGAATCATAAGAAAAATTTTGAGGCATCTGAATTTGTTTATTGAATAGTTTGAAATTTCTTCTCTTGAAATATTACGCTCATCTGACACTATTAGTGTCCCATCAGCTACAGATACTAACAATTATTACATATATATAATAAATATATATAATAAATTACATATATATAATAAATACATCTATAATATTAATTCTGTTAATTGTGTGTCACTTAGTGTTCATTAAGAATGATATTTAGTAATTTATTAATAAGACATTTTTGATAATCATTAATCTATTTTGAATTATTGTCTACATCTAGTTTAAACTTACTAGAATTATTGCTTTCACCTAGGTCTATTTGTTCATATAATGATTCGTTCGCTTTTATTTCTAATTTCTCCTAATAAGATTTCTGTCTAAATTCTATATTCTCTGTGATAAAAATATTTATTAGTATCTCTCAAGCTAATTTTTCATACGCAGTCATCTGATTCACATTTTCAAGAACTGATTGGATATACATCAGCTCACAAAAAACCAATGATAGCATTTTGCTGTTGCAGCATATGCTGCACATGAAAAGTCAGCTTTAGTTGAGTAAAATATAAAGCAGAATATTACCTCTTGAAATAATGTAAGTGTCGTAAGTTGAATTTGTCATAAAATTTGATGTGGTCTGTGTTGCATTTAGTATAGCTATAGGAAGAAGTCTAGTTTTCAAGTCATTAAGATACATGTTTTTATTAAAACGAGTACTACAAATTCGATAATTTTTATAAAGCTCTTCAGTTGTTCTATCATACGATTACAAAATTTGAACTATAATTTAGACCTATGCAAAAATATAATTGTATAATTTCAATATTATATAAACTTTGTACTATATATATATATATATATATATATATATATATATATATATATATATATATATATATATATATATATTTATATATATATATATATATATATATATATATAT
>Ga0157363_1004627_pt1 | contig 12708 bp, 3 predicted proteins | sample AttsexASBM1_FD_111477 | JGI IMG/M metagenome (GOLD analysis project Ga0157363, IMG submission 111477) | Fungus gardens microbial communities from leaf cutter ant in Ribeirão Preto, State of São Paulo, Brazil - Atta sexdens ASBM1 | ecosystem: Host-associated > Fungi > Mycelium > Unclassified ...
CTTTCGAAAGCAAGACATGTAATTAAGATTCGTTGAAGCTGCCTTTTGGTCAGATATATCAATTTGTTACTTTTAGAGGAAAATATAAATTGCTTATGCAGTTCAAACAGATCAAAAGGCATGGATCAAGATTACGTAAAGACGGATATCGAGTAAGAAAAACGAAAGAGAAAAGAGTAAGGAGAAGCTGCGTGTCTCACTTGTAAGTATGATAGTGACTTATCTAAATAGTTTAGATCTGAATTACACAAGCGGGAATAACGTTTATATTTTATCATGAGCCAGACCCGAGACCATATCTGTTAGTCGGTTCTATTAACCGCGAGCTTCATTTTTTCCTTCGCCTTCATATCCCTGATCTTTTCTTCTTGTCTCTCTTCGTTTCATTCCGCTTGTCGCTGCATTTTCTACTCTTCTTTTTTTCCAGTTCGAACGTTACAAATTGCTTATCGTCTCTAAGCTGGCAGCTTGTTGGTCCGCTTTATCATCTCGTCAGAGTCATATCCTCATATAGACAGTTTTTTTAAATCGTTGACTTCATTTGTTAATGAAGATTTTTTTTTCAGAATTCTATTGAAATACTTTTATTTATGTATCTCCATATTTACGATAGTTATATCCTTATATTTTATCTTTCCATAAAATTTTAATTAATCTTTAAATAATTATATTTAAAATATTCAAAAAATTAAAAAAACATTGAAGAATATAAATAGTTGGTTGCTCAATTACTTATATTGAAAGATTCGTATTTATTTTAACAAAGATTGTATTAATTATTTCTAAATTAATCATTTAAAACGTTAGTGTATTGTAAACTAAATGTTTATGTGCGTATAAGTTTTTATTCATTTATGTGAACTTAAAATAAACTAAATGTTTATGTGTGTATAAGTTTTTATTCTTTTATGTGAACTTAAAATTCTTCACGATCTTTCTTTAAAAATTATTTCCTCACTTCAATTATGCATGCGAATTAAAATGTCACTATCATCATGATAAGTATCGCAAAGAAGGGACCAATCTAAAAGACGCGAAGAAAGCTCAAAAAAAAAGAACGAGACGGATAGAAAAACTACAGTTTACTAATGGCTTTTAGACCAAATCTTCGGGTCCAGACTCCGAGTGTAGTGGGATGTGAAAACATCTCCATTCGGTGGATCACAAGACTGCGCGGTAGAATTCATAAGAGAATAATGTTCGCTGCTCGAAAATTAATTTAATTTGTACGGAAGAGAGGACAGAGAGGAGGAGAGACGAGGGATTGTGCCGACGAGACGAGAGAAACGGGAACGAAGATGGAGAAGGACAAAGGAAACGTAGGACGGTCTGGCACAAGACGCAGGTTAGAATACTCTTTAGCGGTTGGGAGAGGGAGGATGGTACCCCGCTGGGTAAAATATAGCGGGCCAGTTCCTTCGAAAGGCGCTGGTCTGTCTCCACCGTGGACTCCTTAGCGGGGCACTGAAACTTTACCTCCCATAATTGATACGAATGTCTTTTCGGCCCGTGCTCGAACATCGCACAGCTATTTAGTCGCCGAGAGGAGTCTTTGGGCTCCAAGACCCCGCTGACCGATCTGCTACGTCAATTATCAACGCATATCTCCGGCACAGTGCCACAAAACAGTGTGACGCGCGCTGCGGTATCGATAACTCTGATCGATTCTAAGTTTTGTATAAAAATCTTTTATTTCTTGTATTATTACTAGAAAAATTAGAGTTTATCTAGGAAAGCTATGTCAAATTTATTTTCAATCAATATGTAAATTTTTATTAGCACGAATAGTCTTTCGTTTGTCACTTGATCGAGTAAAGAAGAACACGTCTAAAGTGTGTATCATAACCGAGATCCTTCTCTCTTACTCCCTCTTCGAGACTCATTAAACATGGTAATGCTCGTTCACCTTGTAGATGCTGTTCGGTAGGTACCTACTAATTACCTGAAGCTACCACTGCTGTTAATCGGAAGCCACGGGATCGGCGATTTCGATCCCGCCTGTGTGCAATCGCCTAATTAATTCTTCTTCGAATGTGTGCACAAATTCAGTGAACTCTCGAATTATCTGTATTTATGTGAAAAATCAGAGCGAAGTGCACCGAGATATATTCGTGAAAAACTTTGAAATACTTAAACGATTCAAATTTAGTAGAATAATGTAAAAAAGATTAAAGTTAATTTACATTGATAAAAATAGTTATAAACAATTGAATCAATTAATACACACAATATCTTATTCATTCAGAGTTATGTCAATTTATTAATAAAATATAACAGTTGTTGAACAGTTAAAATTTACATTTTTTTTTATCTTATCAAACATTCTATTTATAATTATATTTATAATTAGGATTAATTATTAATTATATTATAGTTCGGCCTATATTATAGCCAATATTATATATATTATAGCCAAATCGCCACATATTTCGTTTCTCAGAAACGGCGAAGAACAACGGAAACAACGGTGTCAGCAAAGGGAGACAACGTTGAATTTAAGATCGGTAAAAGGGTGGTAAAAAAAGAGCGCATATAACTACCACTGAAGACGGAGCATCGAAAAGATTACGATCTAAGTATCTCCAGAAACAAATGCCGAATGTAACTCGCCCATTGCCGGGGTCTTTGTCGGCTCTTCGAGCGGTGTCCTGTTACCGGTACCAACACCTGCACGATCGTATGCATTGCCTGTCATAGAGACTGCAGTTATTGATTGCTCACCGCGAGAAAGCGACTCAAAATGACGGCCTACTCCTTCGCAACTTGAATTCGACTCTTTTGCTCAACGATCATCTTTCTTTCTTTCTTTTTATATTCATTTCATAGGAAATGCTTTTTTCTTTAGAAAGCTGCCTTTCAATTTTATTACAGAAAAAAAATCTTTGATATAAATGCATATATATTTTTCATTTTACATTTTTTAATTAATTTTTTAATATCTTCTTTTCTATAAAGCTTTTTATAAATTTTAAAATATTCTCTGTTTTAACTTGTGATAGCTGCTAAAACTCAATAAATACAAAATTCAATTTTAATGTATTTTAAAATCTTACCATGTAAATTTTGATCATTACTTATTTAAAACATGTAACGTTAAAATAGTTAACTAACGATTTTAGAAAACTATACTTGATTTATTTTAGAAAAATATATAATTTTTTCTTTGTATTTATCTAAAATTTTGATTGCCTAAATAATTTTTGCATTATTTTTTAAGAGTAACACAGAAGAAACAAAATTAAAAAATGGATATTAAATTATTAATAATTGGTTTCTTAATTTCTTTTTTGTCAGCATTCTTTTATTTCATGGAGTAGCGCGCATTATTACTTGAAACTTTATTTATTTTCTATAAATTTGCATGCCATTTATACTTGATAATTTCAATTTAAGCGTGCAGGTGTCACTGATCTGTCGAGATCATCCGCTGTCCGAAGTTATTATTCGAGCTGAAGAAAATTGAAGCTAGACGTCATAGTGGTGCGAACATAAGCGCTTTTGTGTCACTCAAGTGACTCTCTTTTGAACGCCTTGAGAAGCTTTTTTACGGTCGATTAAGAGGTTACCGATGAATACAAGACGCAGGTGAGTCCCTTCGACTCGCCGTTACGATGATATAACTTCGCTCTGCTTGCCTGAAATCGCTTTGTATCTCGTCAAGATGGCCGAAATAGCTCACTAAAGCGGGTCTTGAGAAATTCCAGATCGGGAGGGAAACATCGACGAGGGCTTAATAAAATCATATACAGGACATTTCTCTACGTGGGAGTCAGTTGAGAAATTTTCCAGATGACTGCTCGCGACGGATCAGTTCGCTCCTACGCGGAATCATCGAACAGGTAAGAGATGAAGGAAAAAAACTAGTTTACAATAGGTCACCCACCCTTTGGAAGAAAAATCGCTTTTTAACTCGACTCTGACCTTCCACCCTCAACGAAGCATATTTCGAACCGAAGTAATTTGTGTTTTCTATCTCGCATTGGGGGGTGTGGCAGGAAAATTAAACTTTTTCAGAGATTTCAGCGGATTGGTAACTGGCGCGGATCGTTTGTCATCGTTAAAATAATTCCTTTTGTTATCTATGCCGGTGGGAGAAATATAGGTATCATTCATGAAAGGATCGTAAGCCTATAACAGTGACTGTGATGGTTTATAGCACCTTCGAGATATATAGCTTTACTAAAGTTTATTCCTTTAAAAAGAATTCGTGCTGTGGGATCTCTGAAGAACGTTAAAGATTTAATATGTGTATAATTCTCGACAGAAAAGAGTACTGGTTATGATCCAAAGTTTTATGGAAAACTTCACAAATTTAATGTTATTATTAGATGGACCAAGAATCATAACAGTTATAACAAAGTCATAACTGTAAAATTAACTTTTTTATTTAAAGCGACATTTAGTATGATCTTAAATTCAGTACAAATAATTTTATAATCAGATTTTAATATGTACTTCTATATGGAAAGAACGTTTTGCTATAAAAGTATCTAAAAATTCAGCTTTAGATCTGAAAATAATTTTATTGGACTATCAAAATAATTTTCCAACAAAATTATTTTTAGATCTGTACAAGTTAAATTTACTTCAGCAAAACAGTTCTATAAATATATCGAAGCAGAATTTCGTTGGAGATCATTAAAATTTTGAATAAATACTTGAAACCCAAAACATAATCAACTGACAGATTAATACTAATTAGTATGATTATTCACATTAGATTTCAACATCGTCGAGTCCACCTGCCAAATTCTTACGACAATACACCTTGCGTTATATCGATATACGAACTAAACAGGCAAATCCGTATATTATCTCTCTTATTCTTTTTCAAAAGCTTCTCCCTCATCTCAATCTCTCTCGATGGCTAGATAATCGATCTCCATTGTCATTTGTTTGTCTAACTTAACGGATTAGAGCCAGTCATCTGCGTCAAAGGCAGCCGCCCGACCGATCTGACTGAGATATCGAAGATGAGAGCGCGATTTGTTCGTGCACGGGCCACCCTCGAGCCGATCGTCCGCGATGGTACGGACTTACGTAGGAGTAATTAATCCCTTGGAGCCGACAGATTAGACGAGTTCATGATGCTTATAACCGCTGATGATAAAAGACCTTTTCAACACTCTCGATGTGTCCGTACGACAAGGAATGAAGTTTATTATTGCGACGATAGTCACGCAATCGATTCAATTAGCAATTAAATGAGACGGGAGAGTAAAATAAAAATCCTTTCCATAAAGAGATATGAGATTTGAGATTAATATTTCAAATTGGATTGAAAAAAGATCAGCTGTATCATGAATGTTGTAACATTACATATAAAATACTGATTTTAAATTTCTACAAATAAAAATATATTTATGTCCGATCCAATATTTATTCGACGTCTTAAGTGCTGCAAGCGAGAACTTCGGAAATCATATAACAAATCCGGAATACGACAACTGACGTGGGGTGTGACTCGTTTCTAATCATAGAATCCCGCGAACATGCGTTAATCTGCAAGGGTACTAAATCGTCTTTATGTGCGCCCTCAAGGTGCAGCCAACAGTGATGACAACATCACGATGTCTCCGGTTTCTTGCTATCTATTTCGTCGACGAAACTTACGATCATCAATTCGTCATCGTTCAAATATCGTCAGTTTTTACTTAGTTTTTTTTTTTATTAAAATATATATACTTCCGTTATCTATAAAATACAAATCCTAACTTTTCCTATCGTCGGAAAACTGATCAATTGTATAAATAAAAAATTCCTACAAGTTACATATCGTTTATGTTTCTTAGATAAAAAAGAATATAGATCTTAAGGCATAAAAGAATAAATACTTTTATAAGCATAATGGGAACTAGAAACATTTATCTATCAAGTCTGTGTTTCTACTTCTTCGTTACGATAGAACGAGGCAGAGCATTCACTGATTATAATTTTTCTTCGCATTTAAATGCGACGTAACTGAGATCGAGCTCGTATGGGAAAGAGGAAAGAGAAGGCAGGAAGTTCGTGAGCGTACGTAGAGCTGATCGTAAATACGATTCTCCGAGAGCATCATGGCTGTTAGAACCGACTACGATGTCTCAATCTCGGTTCTCCTTCTCAGAACATCCGCTAAATAAGTCTAAGTCTGCATAAAAATTTTTACTGTCGGAAAATTAAATAATATTTTTATCATTTTTCATCATTTATTGTACGTAGCAAGTAAACTAAATAAAAAACATATGATAGTACATTAGTAGATTTTTAAAATTTCGCACGGTCCTAGAGTTCATGATATATTTTAATCAAAATTTTAGCTTAATATGGAAAATAGAGATTAGCATGCTATTAGCTTATTGTTATAGAATAGATCTTTTTCCACAGCGACCCGATACATCTTCGCCATTTATCGATTACCTTCGATATATCCTTGCACAGAGAATCAATCTCCCGATTTCTTCTCTAGAATAAACTAAGCCAGGCTAGTCCGTGCCGACCATACCTTTTCTTCGAATTCAAATGCGTTCCAGGCGTGCAGGGGCGAGGCCTGGCTCTCTCTCTCTCTCTCTCTCTCTCTCTCTCGCGCGCTTCTCGCGCGGGATCGGGAAGAGGAACCGACGAAGAGAGTTATCACGGTGTGGAAACGAGAGGTACAGAGAGGAGAATGGAAAATACGCTCTCAGGCGCACGGTTACACGGCGTTACTCGTAAATACGATGCTCCGAAAGCATCACGGCGCGGTACAAAGAGGCCACGACGTCTCAATCCTGAGTTCTCCTCGAGAGGTCTCCTTGGAGGGTCCACGAGGAACACGCTGCTCTTCTCCGCCTCTCTTCTCGCCACCACCTTTCCGCCGCTCTTCTTTCTCTCATCGATTCCCCTCGGCCGCGCTCTGCTCGCCCGATCGCGCAGCCCTCTTCGCAAAAGCGTGCAGGACGCTTCGCGAAAGGGGTACCACACACCGGGCCTCACAGATCACCCCGCTATCTAAGTCGCCAGATCTCCAGGCTTCGGTATATACCGTATACAACGTAGCCACCACTGTTCACTCGCTGAGAGACTCCTTTCCTTCTGTCCTTTATTCTTGTATCCCGGTTCTTGTCTCGGTCTCGGCAAGTCTTTCGTTCGCTTCGCCTGGGACTCCTGAATTCTCCTCGTTCGTTCTTTCTCGCGTTCATAGTCTTTTCTGGGACGTAGCTCTTTTTTTTTGTATTTCTTTCATCGACAATGTGCACTGGCTATTATTTTCTTTCTGTTCTCGCGATCCCTTCTATTCGTGTTTCATCGCAACTTTCTCCAAGCGGTAAATTTCTATTTTTTTTTTTATTTTATATCTTTTTTTGTATTTATATTTATATTGTTTTTATTATATTTGTCGGTCAATCATTTCTTTTTTGATAGTTATTATACATACAAAGTCAAACATCAAGCTGTACCTTCTGAACAATAAAGGAAAGAGAATTTATAACCATTTATTATAATCAATTCATTTAATGAAATTGTTTAAAATAATTAATTTATCGCCATTAAAATTCAATAAAAGACGAAAACTTCATTTTATATATATATATATAAAAGATCTGAATTGTTTTATATTATTTTTGCAGTCTTAGAAGAGTCACTGGTTTCATCGATCGATAGATCAATGGATCAATGGTTAGATGTCTTTGTTTCTTGGCCGAAGAATTCAAGGTCGCTACTATACTAAACGCGAACAGGCTATGGTAATGCAGAATGTCATTTGTTAATTTAAATATCATGATAATTCACTCTACCTCTCAGATTCATAGTCCTCTCTCCCTTTCTCTCTTCCTTGTCGTTCTGTACCGCGGGACCTGCACTCATTCTCCACTCTTCTCTTCTTATCCTTCGTATCTTCTCTTCTCCATCTTTCTTCCTCGAATCCTCAACGATACTCGTCTTCGCTTTCGTTTCCTCCATACCATTCGCGGTGTTGCTCGATCCTTCCTGTTTTGTTTTCAACGACCCTCGACGATGCCCCGAACGGCTTTAAAATTTCAAATTAGCTTCAATCGGATTGGTTCGAGCGTGCCAGGCGTATCGCTCGCGAATTCGACAATGCAATTGGGCTCCTGTTAAAGTCCATGTAGCTTCACGAACGGAAGAATCCGAAAAAGAAAGGAACATTGGCGTAGCTAAAGTTGATTTGCGTCCGTTATTTCATCGACTCTTAGCAGGATGTAACAATAATGTGGCGTGTTTCATCGGTGCCGAGTGTAATTACGTGAAGGTTAAGTATCATCTCGTGAGAACCCGATCCAAAAGTAGTATGCGCGACGAATGGAACAAGACAGAATAAAATGACGAAGAGCTTGGGGCGCTCTCGCTGTTAAACCTGGCGACCGCTGGCATAATGACCGAGCTGTCTCTTGCTCCCCCTTCTTTAGCACGGGATATGCGTTCGCTTAAAAAGTCTTAAACACAAGAGCAAATACAATTAGAGGTAGCCCGGAAGGGCTTCTCCTTCCTTTCTCTTTCTATCTTACTGTAAACTGGGTGCAGTATCTCAAACTCCTCTTTGCCTCTCGTAGGCGCCGCAGAAGGAAGAGACAAAAGGAGGAAGGAAAAGCGAAGAAGACTCAATCCTGCGTGGCGAGCCGCCGCGCGGTATATAGCCGAGGAGGAAGAGACGGTAATAGCCAATCACGCGGCAGACGCAAAAACCACACGAGAAGCATCGTAAAGTCCGCCGATAGTCTCTCTCGGTTGCTCTCGCATGATCTCTCACCCTCAAAGTTACATCCACGCGAAACAAGGCCCGGGACGAGCCGGTCAGAGAGAAGAAAGCCTCGGGAGTGACCGCGGGATAGGGTGGAGACCCCTCTTCTCGTTGCCCATCAATGGGGGAGATATTAATTAGAATAATTGCTGCTAACAGGCTCGTTAGCGTTGAACTGAGATAGCAAACGAGCGCTTCTCGGACGCGAAAATAAAATGATGGGGACCTCGTCCCCGGGCAAAACCCGAGCTGCCATGCAAGGGCAAGACTATTGGCAGCTGAAGAGAGGGAGATAACTGGAGGGGAAAGGCAGAGGACGAGCTAGAGAACGTACGCGGGCTTTTTTTCGCTGCAAAAGTGCCTTGATCAGACGCGAGCGTAATCATTTGCATATTTCTCCACTCTCAAACATCAGTTCCTTCTTGTAATGAAGAGAGGTCTTCTCACTAAATCTACAGTAGCTGAACATTTAACAATAGCAAATAAGTATTGTATATATATATATATATATATATATATGTTGGGATTCTAAATGTACGAAGATAGAGTAAATTATGTTACACGTCGGTAAGATAGTTAAAAAATACTGTTTAAGAATGTCCCTATGGTATCTTATTATAATTAGAGATGCACATGTTATTCAAGGAATTTAATATTGTAATATTGTAAGTGTAAAATTAATTAATTATTTATTTTCAATATTAAAAGTATCGTTATTAGTGCTTTTAATAATCAAAATAAGTAATCAATCTACTAACCAGTTCAATACTTATAATATTAAATTTTTTTTAAAGAAGTATGAAGTATTATCACATGTTGACACAGGAGTTTTACAATTGACAGTCTAATATATTCACTAATGCCTAATTTTTAATAACTAAGAAATTTAGAATTCTGTCAATATATCCCGCGGAGGAAAAGTTGAGTAATCATGTATCCTAAACAAACATCCCTTTCCTCCTTTTCCTCATGATAAAGATACGGTAACGATCTTCAATCATTATATCTACAGTTGACTATCTCGATTCCTTTGAGATACAGAAAGAAGTGGACAAAGTCGTGGACGGGCGAATGCGATTGATGAAAAGAGATCGCGATGGAGAACGCACGGAAATCGATGGTTGGCCGGTAAGCAATTCTGTCTTTATTCCGCTGAGCGACGCGCCGGGACCCTCCTAATCAATTCCAATTAGAGAGCGGAATATTTGCGAGGTAGGCGCACAGGCTATAGAGGAGGGGAGAGAGAGACTATTAGCAGTCTCTCTTACTACCGAGAGAAGTCCGCTGACTCGTCGGCCGTAAATCAAGCACCGGCCCATACAGAGAGAGTTCAGCATGTAGTGACGAGGAATCTCTAGAACGATGTGTGTGCCCCGGCGCGTTCACGCAATCTTCGTACGTATACGCACACGAGAGGCACGGTCGTGTATGCACGTACGCTGAAGGAGTAAATGGAGAACGACGAACGAGGAGGCGGCAGCGAGCAGGGCCCCACGGTGGCCAGAGATGATTGCCGGCTAACGAAGCGAACATAACTCGGCCAATACAACTCAATACGCGAGCTTCGGTGACAGTTGGTAAAACAGAGTATTTCTAATTGGCTGGACGAGCCGCATGCTGATTAGACTTTTCTTTTATCCTCCTTACAGAATTGCTCGCGAACCATCTTGCCTACGATGAAGAAACACGTTGATTGGACGCGTGGGCCGTCGTTATACGCACTAACGTTCGGTTGATCATTCCAATGATAGATCGCCGTAAATATTGTAATCATGTAGAAGGGCAATGATGATTGTATCTTAAACACGACGTAGCAGATGCATCTTAATTTTCTAAGTTGAATTTATAGAAAATTTAAGCCTCAATCGATTATACTTGCATTTAATAGAAAGAGAGAAAAAGACTTAGTAGAAAAGAAAACTCAGAGAAAAAGATATAGTGCTGCTTTATAAGAGTGACAACTGTACAAGATTTATATGTATATAGAATATACATATGTTGAATGAACTATTTTATGGTTATTATAATCATAAAATTATTCAACTATGTGTACATTAATTCTACATATAAAACTTGTATATCTAGTTGTCATTTTTACAGTTTCTTTCTGTTTTTCTCTGAATGTAGATAAGATATACTTTATAAACTAGATAAAGAAAACTATTAAAAAATAATTTTTAATATTTTCTGTACTGATTCTATAAATCTATTTTTGAATTAGTGTTCACTTTTGGAACTTAAAGAGATAGATATACATTTGATATTTGTCGAAAGTAAGAAAGAAAGTTCTAGAGCAGTTTAGGAACAGAAAACAGAAAACAGACCATTTATCTTCATATTTTATCTTACATTTTATAAGACAATGCAATCGATTCCACCTTCTTGAACGTTGCTGCTGACAGAAAAACAGATCAAAGGCGAAAACAATTGTTCAAATTTTAATAACCTAGTTTAAAGATAATTTAGTAATTATTCTATATCGATCTTTCATACAACACTTGTTTCGTTAAAAATGCTTGTTTTATAAAACGCAATGGCATACAAAATATCCACGTATCGGCGAGTTATATCGCGGTCTGTACAATGAATGGTAGTTATTCAATTCCCAGTTTCTCTGTTCCATTTTATTCGGCAAGCCATCTTGCATTGCCATGTGAGAGGTCGCAAAGGTAGATCGTGAATCGAGATTTCGAGGGAATTCGACGTCGGATTCGACCACGTGGCGAAGCGTAGCCCAGGGTCTGCGCTGAATTTAAAATTCTAATCTTATGATTTGTGGCGGTCTCTCGATACTTCTGATGGCGACTACACTGGGGATGACTCTATTAGCTGGACTTTACTCGAAGCCGCCTCCGAAGGCATTTGCGCGCTTGCAGCTACCCTTTATTTGTTTTTCTTATAATAATAGAGGGGATGTGCCACTCGAGGATTAAAATCTGTTTTGATCGTTACTATATAGATTTCCTAATACGTATATTGGACAACAGAATCTTGAAACGCTATAAACTTTAAAAATGCTCAGTTTTTTATTTTTTATAAAACATTTTTGCAACTACTTGTTAATATTTGTACTTTGTAAAATTTGTAAATTTCATAATAATAACTATGATAAACAACTATGATAAATAACTATGATCGTACATATTATATAATAGATAATTTATCCTTTGCACTGTATAAAAAAAAATGAACACAATTAATTACGAGTTTGTTAATTATAAAATAGTATGACTTATTCTACTTATATGGATTAAAATAGAGTAATATTTGCATTTTTTTTCATATCCTGGATACTTTTATCTTTTTTTTCTAAAAGAAATAGCAAAAAATCGAAATATTCTTTTTAAGTATTTTGATGAACGCGTCAACAGACAACGCGATGCAACTTGCACTCGATAGCAAATACAAGCTGGAAGTTGCAGGCTTTGTGCGACTTAATCGGCCTATTATCTTGATGATTAGTAAATTTAACGTGGTTAATTAAGACCTTATACCGATCAATTTATGATCGTCCGATGTATAATAATTAAAAAGCAGTAAAAACTCTAGATTTCCGTGGCGCCGTGTGTCTGCAGTAAAACGCTCATTAAAACAGCAAAATTATAGGTGCGAGAAATAAATTAGCCAATGCGTGATCATGTCTCTTCGCTCAATGCATTAATAAAAACTATCATATCATATACATTTATCCGAGATACGTATTAAGATATCTTAGAGCGAGCAATTAGAGATTTAAAATAATGCGGCGCAAGCAGAGCAATTATTAGAGATCTACATAACGATACAATTTAAATGCAGTTCACTTCTTCTTTTTCAAAAATCAAACAATATGATGCGTATTACAACAATCTGATGTAACGTTCACACGTAGATATTAAAATAGGCATATTAAAATTCAATCCCAACGAACAAGTAAAGTATATTTCTCGATGCAATGTGACGCACTCTGCAATAAATGACTTTTATAAAATGACATCTTATTTTCA
>Ga0157363_1004628_pt1 | contig 12707 bp, 6 predicted proteins | sample AttsexASBM1_FD_111477 | JGI IMG/M metagenome (GOLD analysis project Ga0157363, IMG submission 111477) | Fungus gardens microbial communities from leaf cutter ant in Ribeirão Preto, State of São Paulo, Brazil - Atta sexdens ASBM1 | ecosystem: Host-associated > Fungi > Mycelium > Unclassified ...
AAATATTATTGACCGATGTTTGCAGCATTTCTTTACAAATTTAATTTTTAGCAGTAGAGAACGGCGGATGAATTTCGACGCGACTAATTAATCGTAAATTTTTTATATTATGATACAAATTATGTATATAACTGCGGTACTTCAAAAATATTACTATCGATCGAGACACAGGTATGTACTGCGCTTCCCAGCAAAATACGGAAGGAAATGGCTGTGAATGAAAGAATTAATCAAGGAAGTCGACAATGTACTTTTTTATAGCAGCTGCGACGGCAAAGTGATTGAGGTCTTAAAACGGAGAAACCGAACGAAGATTGTAAGCCATTATGTCGGCATAAGTGACCAGATTATAGCGATTGCTACTGTGCGTGCGCCTTTGTTACGTTCAGCAGGGCGAATGAATCGGCAGTTTGGTTCTTATAGTTAGACCACAATCAGGTTGAATTACAAAGCATGTATGATACACCATGTGGCTATTACATAATGAAATATGCAATCACGCGATGCTCCTGAGCGGGAGAACAAAGGGAGTTAATAAAACAATCGCCCGAATCATTACGTATCAATTATATTTCCATACTGAAAGACATTGATTGCAAGAAAATTATACGTGGATGTAAACATTTTACATTAGAAGAAAACAATAGAACGAAGCTAGTTTATTTATCAGCTATTATTTTCTGTTTAATCGAGTGAAGAGTATTTATTTATTTAAAAGTTGAATAACACTCTTGTGATTTTAATCGATTATCACAGCCGATTACGTCAATGAGAGAAGCCGTATCGACATGATCGATGAAATGGTGAAAAGGACGAGAAAAAGGGAAGGACATTCCCCCTGGAAGCAGATTTTAATCGAGCATCAAACCGAGACAACGAATTTACGATCAGGCACGGCTGTTTAGCAACTCGATTTAAGGCCGTTCGACGAACCAAACGATACGGTAATTAACATAAAGTATTAATAATACTTCTATCGTTGACGGTTCTCTTTTTTATGCCGAAGCTCCTTTTCCACGGTTTATGCGCCCATTAGATTTTACGATCAAACCGAAAAAAATAGTCGAACGATGATGCGTAGGAAATCTTCCCTTTATCTCCCTTTCTGTTCGTTTTCACCCTACCTCTATCTTTAATTTTTTATTCGCGTCTTCATTATATTTTATTTTCCGCTTTTCATCATCACAAATGAAAAGATCATTCTTAACATTTTCTAAAAAGTTAGATTCTTTTAAATTATTTGATAAGTTGCATTAATTCAAGTGCATTAAACTGTATATTTAAAATATTTATGTATAATCAGTGATGATTTAAAGCAATCTGTTTTAAGCAAGCGATCGATCTTATAAAAGATCCTGCTTACTAGATATGCAACACACATGACACATTGACATTTTCTGTATATTTTCTGTATGTCGTTGTAATTCAATAGAGAATGAACTAGAAGAGGAAGAAAAAATTCCACGCAACAGTAACGAGGAGAAATGCACGGATGCGGAAAAGGGACGTGGTACGAGCTCCGGTATTTTCCTGTTTTCTAACAGAGACCATTCTCGAGAGTTGAATTATAGGAGGAACGCGATAGGTGGTCCCAGACGGGTTGACTTCTTTCGCAAGCGAGATAATCGAAGTCTAAATAAATAAAAACATTTCTCCCCTTCGTCGACACGCTCGGCTCGAGCTTCTCGTCAGTTTGTCAGAATTGAGTTTGACATCGCAACAAAATATGTTTTTCTCGAATAAAACGTGAAAGTCTTCATTAGAAAGAATCTTGCACTAATTGTGCCCGGAAAATTGAATCCCGATGAAATAACTTGGTCTGCACATATGACGTAGTTTATAATCTGATAAATAAAAAATATCGTGACATCAGATTCAATAACAAATAATTTTTAAGATATGATGTATCAAAAATATAAAATTTATGTTCTATAATCACCGTTTCGGAAATTCTTAAAAAATCTTCAATACCAAAAATCTTCAATTAATTTAAAAGAAAACAATATTGATATAAAAAAAGATTAAAGGTTCTATGTACCTACTCTCAATATCAAATTGATTTTTATATCAATACGATTCTTTTTCAAATTAGTTGAAAAATAATAGAATTGTATAAGATATATTTCGAAGGATTTCCAGAATATTAAAACTTTGTTTAATGTATAGAACACAAATTTCACATCTTTGATACGCCATAACTCAAAAACTATGCATCCATGATATCCTTTGTTGACCAAATTATAAATTACATATTATATGTGAAAACACTGAAAATCAACTTATTTAACTAGAATAAACTTAATTTTCTATACAAGTGCAGGGTTCTTTCGATGCGTTAAAAAAACATTTTAAATGTATTAAAATCGCAACTTGTGTAATCCTGCTCTGACAAATACGATAATTTCAACATCAATAAATTGCCAGATCATTATTACCACATGTGATAAACACAATTCACTATTCATTACTCACGTTGAATGAAACAGTAGTTATTGTTAAACTTGCATTATCATGCAAAGAATGTAAAGAACGAATTATAAGTTATCATACTATTATATGTACGTTTAGGTATACATTCTAGCGTCGATTTTATATCAGACAGACAACCTCTTCCACGGTTTATTAGGTCGAGATTGTTGTCCACTTCACTTTCGATTCGGAATATCAGCGGGTGGGCATACCTGACAGCTGGACGGCCCGATATCTGTTCACGGTATTATTAACGTTTACGAAAATACGAACGTTAGCCGCAGAGTCGAAGGGCGAGGTCGAAGCGAAATTAGCTGTCCGATACTAATTAGCTTTCAATCTAATTCCGCGCGGAGCTTATAATCGCTGACCGAACGAAATCGGAGCCGATCGATTTGCTTCGAAAATCGAACAACGTTTTGCGGGTCTTCAACGTAAATGAATGGTTAGATCTTAATTACGGATTGAACGTAACTTGACATATAATTTCTCAGAGTTAATTTCAATACGTTAACTAAAAGGTATGATAAGAATAAAAATAAGAACGTAGCATAAAAGGCAGAAACAGAGACTATTAAAAACAAAATTGGAATACTATTTATAAAAATAGATTTATAAAATTAGATAGTAATTATTTATAAAAATAGATGTTAATGTATTAAAATAAATCGCATGTATAAAATAAATCGCAAATATCATAATAATAAACATATCGTAATAAAAAATTATTAAAATAATTAAATATAAAAGAGATACATTTTGTACATTCCAAAAAAAATAAAATAATTCATAATTAATGATTTATAAAAGCAAAACTCTGGATATGGCTGGAGCAATAACTTTGACGATTTGAAATCGTAATTTCCCAAGGCATCGTACACGAAATTCCAAGATACATTTGTACATATTGATCTCGATGTGCTTTTACAGTCGTCCGCAAATCGCTGAGAGTGTACGAGCTGAATTATTCAAAGGAACAGGATGTGGCCTCCGGGTTTTCGATATCGGCTGCGACGTTCGACGTCTTTTCAAGATATCAAGAAACAGAGAAGAGGCTAAACGGTAAGATCGAATAGAGTAAAGCAAGTGGGGATGCAAAAGGTCAAGTCCAACTTGCCGTCCGTCGTGGCCTCTCACGAAAGCGTGTATCCCACGATTGGAAGGAGAAGATTCGATTTACATATTTATTTCACGACAAAGATCCCATCGGATCTGATGGAAAACATCGTGACGTTTTATTGACTGCGACAGTTAATAAAAATCACAATTGTTATCCGCGAATTTTCTGATCACTATTCACTTAAAACATAATATGAGAGGAAAACGAAAAACAAATAAATAGTTTTTTAAATTAAAAAAGCCAAGTATATATATATATCAAACAGATTTTTAGATTATGTTTTTTTTCTATTTTAGATTATAGAGCTTTTTTAGATTTTAGATTTTAGAGGACGTTCGTGAAACTGATGATACAACTGGGGAAAAAGAGATTCTACATGAAAAATTAAATTGAAAATGTAGAATAAATTTTTTTTATATCTATATGTAGAATCACCTCCTTCCCAGTTGTACATCTAAAATATCTTATTGTTAAACTTCACAGCGTATACTTTCCATATTTCATCATAAATTCTTAGTAATTATCTTGTTGAGGTAATCTTTATAAATCTTACATTACAATATTTTTGTTAGAATTATTGCAAATTATTGTGATCTTTATTGAATGGATACTAATGCACAATTCTCTCGGTCGAATGCATCACACGCGACACTCGACGAAAATCCTTTATCCTCAAATCGCCGGAGATAATTTGGTCGGTGTAGACACGGCAAATATCTGTACAAGAGATCGGAATAAGGGTTGGCGTAGCGGTGGCGGGCGGGGTCGGCGCGTGGAAAGTCTATGTAGGTTATAGGGGGACGGGATCACTAATACAGGAGATGTTTGCGAACCTGTTAATAATGCCGCGTTTGCTCGCCGGGTTATTAGTGATAGCAAACACTTAAATTGTTCTACCGTGGATTAGTAATAGGCGCACCTGCAAAACTCCGGTCGGCTGCGCGTGAGCTTTTCTCGTGCCGAGTCATTTCGTTAAAAATCAAGATTTATAAGCAAAGTGTAAGTATCCTGGATTCTAAATCATCACAAGAAATTTTAATTTAATTATATTTCCAGTATTCTATTTCGATTATATATAATTGTTTATATATTGCTTTGTATTCCGACTATTCATAATTTCTAAAAAATATGTATAAAGTTCTATAAAGAAACATGATATCGAAATATATTACAGATATTATATTATATTCTTAGATTTGCACATTTGTCCTTTTAATTCTCAACTATAACAATGGGTCGTTTAAGTCCAAAGTGAAAATTTTTGGAGAATGTATAATCTGAATGTAGGAGTGATACTGCAAGAGTTTAAATTATAAACAGAAAAAACTTTAAATCTTTCTCTATCAATCGCCATAAGGCGTTTCACTTACATTCTGTATATTTCAAAGAGAACACTTTGGAATTTAGATGTAGTTTTTATAATTAATTGAGATCAAATAATATTTTACTCCAAAAATAAATAAGTTCTGTTTCTCTTGTAAAATAAGTCTTGTAAAATAATCTAAAAATGATTTTCTTTTTCAATTTCGACTTATTTGAAGCAACACGGTCGAATTTCGATAAGTCGTGTGTTTGTCGAGGTATCGTTTCAGCCGCGATACGATCTTACTTTCGTATAACGCATAGGGCGCGGCTCGGTATATTCTCCGGTAACAGCTCTTCCTGTAAAAGCCCTTTCCAGGGCGCGAGCAACGCTAGCGTGCGCGGCGTTATATCCCCCAGGATCCACCTTGAACACATCCAGCGAAAACCAAACTGGTTTAGCTTTAAGCACGTTAGGTACCCCTTTAATAGCTTATAGGTAAACAAAATTAACATATCTTAACAGCGTTAAGAATTTCCGTGTACCCCGCTCCACCGTTGCAGCCCCAGGCAGACGACGGGGCTAAAGGGGTAAGTTTGTTAAGTAGCGACGAGCGCGAAACCGCCAGGAGGAACGGTGCCGAAGACACGCGATACCAAAGATACGCGATCTTCAGGACGTCGTCTTATATTTTCCCGGGTGTACCCGGATTATGATACCCGTAAGGCGAGTCGATCTCATCTCACTGACTTTTCTTCGAAGTTTTCAAGAATTTTGTACTTAAAAGCTTTCAATAATAATACCTTTGTGTTTTGTATTCTTGAGCTTACTTTATCTTTAGCTTCATTCTCACAGAAAATTATTTCACATAACTCCAAATTACGTTTATTTTCGGTACATCCAGAGGGAATAATATCGTGTGCAGCTGAACGTATTGTCATCGTGCGACAAATGGGTGATTCAGAATGTTTTAGACTAATCCACCGTGTGGTAATCGCAAAGGACAAATTTATGTAGGGTATCAGTGTTACGAGAATAGAGAGGTTTCATAATACATTCACGCAGTGGATATTTCTAGTTAACTTGAACAATATTGATTCAGAACAGAATGCAAAGGCGAAACGTGATGACGGATGAATATCCATCGCGATGCCGCGACAAAATATTTATTCGCGACGGTACATGATCTCGGAACATATTTTGGCATCTGTTCGCACTTTCATGTTACTCGACGGCCATAGATATATAATGATCATCCTTTTGTTTTAGCATATTTGCGACGCGACGTAATAGATGCAATGCAGCCGGTAAACAACGTTGCGTTTTGGCATCGCTGAGCAATTTATCACCATCTATCAGCCATCAAAACAGGATCAGTAGCGTAAATCGCATCTTTCTATAAATTTCTGTTGCCTACAGTACAGTTGCGAAATATATCCGAAAGCCCGAGTAGATTGGCGTGCTGACAGTTCTCGGCGTAGCATAATTCGTTCCGTCAAGTCGAACGTCGTTACATTAATATTCTGGCAGCGTCGTCCTTCAAACGGTTACTTCACGTGATTTTAATTTCTTCACGTTTCTTGCTACGTCCTACTCTTTGGCTTGCAGATTTCACCACGATGTCCGCGATCTATGAAAAAAACTGACTTTTGTATATATGCGCATTTTTGAAAATGTCATATCTTTACATCAATCTTAGATGCGACTCTTCGTTGAAATGCATGTAATTATAAGAGTTGATAAAAGAAAACCATGGTATTACAATTAATATTAATATTAAATATATGAAAGTAAACTTGGAAATTATTTTGGAAATTAAAAAAATTTACTATGAAAAGACATTAACATTCGTAAAGAAGGATAAAATAATAGAAAACTAAAAAAAAAAGAAGAGTATGAAATGAAGAAAGAAGAATGATCTCGCGACGACTGCAGAGGCTTCGAGCTGAAGAGACACAAATGCATCGCGATGAAATACTCAACGATAGTACATTCACAGTGGGTCGTTATGGTAGGTCTTTATGCTCACAACAAAGCATAAATATAGTTGATTCACCTAAGACTGCCTTTATACAGGTTATACTGATCGAGATATCTGCGTAGGACGTGTGTGGGGTGCACTATTCTGTCACGGAGTATTCCAGACGGCACGTCGACTACCAAAAATCAGAGAAAACGAAAGTGAAGCAATTGTAAACACGACGTTCCACTTCACACTCTAGAAACAGCGCGTTTGAAAAGGTGTTGCATCCTAGGAATGCAACAAAATTCTACTGCTTCAAAATAATCGAATAACAATCATTTAAATCGTAATTAATATTTATATCGTGATTAAAAATAATAGCATAGATTAAATTAAAATTGCGTTCACGGGAAGACGTTAAAATTCGATAATATTAGTAAGACAAGAATGCTCTTGGAATATAATGACGGACGAGAGCACTCTCGATAACTATCGAGAGTATGTATTTCCAGTCTCATGAGTCATGAGTGATGACGGTATGTCGTCGTTGTCGGGTCGTACAGACTCTCTCGGCCGCGGAGAGAGTCAATGCCAGAAATAATATCGGTATACTCGTACGTTGGTAGAGGCGGGGGTGATGTCCTAACATCATCGGTTAACGAACTATATTTATCCGGCGGGTTCATCCGCGGCTTCTTTCTCCTCCCTCCCTTCCCGCCGTCGCATCTCCTGTTCCTCTTCTTGCTTCTCCTCCTCGTTGCCCCTCAACTTGTTCTTGTTCCTCAGCGTCCCTTTCTCCTTATGATCCTCGCCTCTTTGTGACAGACAAGAATTCGAGATACACGAAATCCGCACTTTCCAAATTGGCGCATTCAACCTTTTGGGTCCCCAGAATTATTCATGAGCCCGCTGAAAAGCCAGCCCGCGACGAGTCGTGATGGTATTAAGATGTCGTGCGTATTTGTTGAAATATTCGCGGTGCGCTAGACATGCACACGCGAAAATTCGCGTGTGCAACCTTGTGCGCCAGAATTAATTCCGAGTCCACTGTAAAGCCAGCTTGGAGCGCCGAGTGATTATTTCGAAACGCTGGAGTGTGACGTTAAAGAAAGCGTAATGCGAATGTTCGCGGATAATGTCTCGAGATTCGGAATGCAGCGTTGATGATTGTCAACCGCCAGTTACGCAGCATTCTTGTGCATTAAATCATGACGAGTTAAGCCTAATGGAATAAATTATAGCGCCATTCAATAAACTGTTGTATAAAATAGAAAGCGCGATGTTACTTTCGCGGCTTTGCGATTTGATCGTGAAAGTTCACGGTATTCACACGAAAAATTAGAGTGCCTGAGGCACATTCTCGATCGCGCTTACGTTTTTGCAAATATCTCAATACTTCTCATGCAATAAAACCGAGATATATATAATATATAAATGACAGAGTCGCGAGAAAGTAAAATCCGCAAGATATTAGATTATATATATGTATATATTTTAATCGTTACTTGACGGTTGATTTATGTTTTATAGGACAAAGAGAAATCATTACGCCTCGGGATATAAATGCATAACTTTTAGATTACCATGAAATAAGGATATCCATGAGGATTAAACGACTGTTACTACATCTCGAGTCAAGCTCGAGCGGAGGAAGCTCGCCGGTCGATTTGAAGAAAATAAAAGATGGCTAAAAAACTGAAAAAGCCCAAGTGACATGTACATATTTGTTATCCCTCGATCGCCAAAGGGCCCCAGATAAATACGCAGCCCCCTACCATCACGGGAAGACTAAGGGGTTATATGGGGGCCGGTGATAAACAGTGTCGCTCATTCACAATGGCCGGCGAACACGCATTAAAGCGGACTAATATGAAGTGTATTAATGCGTGCGGCATTGTCTAACCCATGGTGTACACGGCTACTGTCATGGGGCCCAGCTTTATCCCGCCGTGGGGGGCCCAGCGGTGCCCGCGTATGTATACGGAGTCTCCTCGATATACCCAGAGACTTTTTAAGGAACCCCGCGACGAGAACGGGTGGGAGGTATTTACTTATCATTATGTTGATTTTATTACTCCGAGATGCGACAACCATGCCTTGAAGAAGCGTTACAAATGCATTTTGCCGTTTCGAATCTGTAATCTGCGAAAGAATTTCTCTGTACGGTCGCAGGTAGCAAAGAACCGATAGTAATCGAAAATTTTTATTAGCTTCTTCTTAGTCGATCTAATCGTTTGAACGCATGATACGCGAGATAAATACTATAAACGAGTGATATATGATGTAAAAAGAACTGCAAGAATCTTTCTATAGGTCTCGTCGCCAGGGTATTATGTTATTTCGCGATTGTAGTGGCTATGGTTATTATGTTATTTATACGATTTAATATAATGATTATATGTATATATTATATATGATAATAAAATATGCGACAGTTAATTACACGTGACTTTAAAGTATACAATGTAAATAGTTTTTATTATTACTAAGATATTGATGTTAATTTTTTATTTCAATAATTGCTTTTAAAAAATTAACTGCCTAATTCCTTTTTAAAAAATGTAATATACATTAATGAATAAGCAGATATCGGAAAAGACGAAAACGACGTCAAAAACGTAAAAGTATAAAGCACACCTCACATATGGGGCCGATCGCGGGGTGCTGCAAGCTAGTTCTGCCCACTGGCTTAAATTATGGGGTCGCCAGCCAACTCGCGCCACGCATAAATGATTGCTCGTGTTATGTTAAACATCCGGGCATGGAGAGCTGCCCCGAGAGCTCACCCACGAGACACCCGATGGAAGTGGAAGAGGAGCGGTTGGATAAAAGAGGAAGAGGTGGAGGCAAAAGTTATTTATCTCGAGCAGTCGCATGAGCAAGGATTTTGAATAATTTCTACCGCTGGAAGAGCCGAGAATGTTACCCCGTAGGGCACGTCAAGTTATCTATAGATACACTTTAAACTTAAATAACATTTCGAAACCGCGTAAAGTCTTACAACTCAATCTTCATAATTTCTCTTATTGTTAGCAGTAATCGAACATAAAAAATAATAATCATTTTCTCTCTCTCTCTCTCTCTCTCTCTCTCTCTCTCTTTCTAGCAAAGTGTACTTCATTAATAATATATCTGGATGTACATATACCTTCATAAATTGTAAATTCTTATTGATTTGTTAATGTAATATTTACGTATATTAACTGTATCACAATGCAAATCGAGAACATTAAGTCAAGAATAAAGCGACTAATAAACCATCCAAAAAGGAATTTAAAACTAGCGGAATCAATCCGCAGGATGCTGAAAAATCCAGTTACAGATACACGAATGCCCTAGAAATACGAGCGGCGATCGGCCCGAAGATCAGCCTGGTCAGTGGTCAGCGAAGAAAAAAGACATATTAGAGACATCATAATGCCAGAACGAAACTGTGTTCCAATTTATAACTGGATGATATCGCGATAGAGGCTCAGGTTCGAGGCATTGTGTTTGGTACGGATTCGTTCTTGATGTTGCAGCAGGCATCGACTGCCTGGGTGGGGTCTTGATTTCTTGGTGGGTCTAACTCAGAATATCTTTTTGATATCCTGTTAACTAATGCCCGCTATTCGTTACTGACGTATGACTGGCAAGATCTATGTTTTACGTGTAAATAATAGCTTTCTCTAGCTAAAAGATTTGCCACGATTTCTTAATTATTATGCAACATTGATACACGCAAACTCTTTCATCAAATATATGTTAATCTTTTTGAGTGCAAAGATAAGATTAAGAATCGTTATATCTTGCATTATCTTACAGATTTCTAGAGATAAAATCATAATCTGTAAAGATATTTCCAAATGTAATTTTGTCTGCCATTTTATATATAAAATAATTCTACAAAATCCATTTTATTATTATTATTCGCTCTATCTTTTATAAAATATCTATGATTATCAATAATATCATTTCCTTTTTTTCTTGATTTTTTGCCGTATTATCTGACATTTAATTGTAGGACATTTGTAATCTTTTTGTTTTGTCACATTTTCGATTTTATTGTGTAACAATGTTCATAAGACTGCAGTCAGTATGTTTACGACTGATGCCTGAGTCCGGTAGTGTCTCTATATTCGGTTTCGGTTCTCGACCGCAAAAGCTGCTCAACATGTATCAGTGTCCACGTACGACATGTGTGCAGACGTCAGAGGAAGAGGACGTAGGTGAGGCTAGGTCCGGACGAGAACGAGGTGCCTGCATTGTTGCAGGTCCATTGTTAGGCCTGAGTCAGAGAAGAGAGGTAGGCCTGGCCACATTGGTACCGCCTACTAGACTGACCCCGACGTGGAAGGACCAGGCCGGCAACGTCCTGCCTCTGCGATGATCCGTTGTCTCTCATTAGATTTTCAAATTATTAAATGCAAATTATTTAATCTATGTGATACTTACTTATAATTAAATATTGAATCTCTTATTGATTTTATATTGGTTAGCAATATATAAATTAATCTCCTTTTTCTAATAATAGAATAATTAAATATGTTTTTAGTTGTAATTAATGTCTCATATCTATTCACAAAACAAATTTTCAGATATAAAAGAAAAATATATTCTAAAATATTCTGAATTTAAATAAATCTAATGTTTTCGGTTCTTTGTTTCACATATTGTGCGTCATACATACAAATAAGACAACTTCTCTAACATGAGTCAACCGCGATAATCATGATCTCCTTACCTTAACTTATTTAACAATTTAAACAGCAATTGTCCACATAAACTCGAAATATCCATACATTCTTGTTAATTGAAAATTTAATAATAAAAATTTAAGATTTAATCAATCTTTTGAAATTTTTTTTTGTTGTTCTTCAATAATTTGTTTTCGTCAAAAATAATTTTTAATAAAATTAGATACGGCGAAATATCTCTTTGATAATTTTTTATTAGTCATAACATTATATAGCTAGTATGATATTTGTAGAGCAGCCTACAACTAAGCATATGTAAATATAATATGTCTGTTCCATTACATTAAAACGTATCGGCAGAAAGAAGAATAGAAAAAACGGGGGATACAGGATTAAATATAAATATTCGCGACAAGAATGCATTTTGTATTAAAAAGTAAAACGAAATAGTTAATAAGCCGGTGGCGGAACTAAACCTTAACGTGCTTCGCAATCGCAAGAGGAGCAAAAATTAAGAAGATTAAAAGGTCGTAAAGCCGCTGAAAAGAGTACACCTAGCGAAGCCGGAGAAGCATTCGCGATATTGTAATGTACATTAAAATTGTAATCCCCGGCAGTGTGGCACGGTCCTCTTATATTTTACGCAAAAGTCAAAACATTCCGGGATTTGAAGAGACAGGACAAACGATCACTCGTAATTATTCCAGGCGTTAAAATATTTTCTCATCGAATGGAACGTCTATATTCGCAGAGTGGTACATTTCCGTGTACAAGATAGAAATACGAACATACAAAATATTCTGAAAAATTATATTACGTGTGCTATACTCTCTACCTCTTTTTCGTTAAAACATATGTTACATGAATATCCCGTCTTATAAAAAATTCTTTCATATTCCACAGAAACATGTTACCAACTTGTTCACAAACTCAGGAGGTGAATAATCTTCTGTAATCTTTTAAATGATGATATTTTTTCTCATAAAATCGACAATAAAATCTTTAAAACATGTTATATTTATTATCGGAACATAATTATTCAAACATATTCTCTTAAATTTATGACAATTAAATTTATGACATTAAATTTATCGTCTCACACACACACACACACACACACACACACACACACACACACACACACACACACACACACATACTTATTTAGATATATAT